>JAABUO010000432.1_pt1 | contig 84558 bp, 88 predicted proteins | sample 5559291 | NCBI WGS metagenome assembly JAABUO01 (sample SAMN10711878, study PRJNA513372) | rock metagenome | isolation source: Antarctica rocks | place: Antarctica: Victoria Land, Finger Mt sud
GCTGGACATTGCTTAAGCGTTGCCGGGCTTGTTCAGGTATAGCTGGCTTACGCCCTCATACAAATAATCCTTGTTAAGAGGCTTTTTGCTAATGCAATGTCCAGCCCGCTGCAGGAAGGACCTGTACCATTGTCTCATAAACATGACGACGAGCTGACCTCTTCGGTTAGCCGCAGACAGATCATTTCCAGCAGCTAACTGTAAAAGGAGTAGTCAAGGTTAAGGTAAAGAGGTCGATCTCCCAGGCTAATGTAACCAATTGGTATCCTGGCCTACTACGGTATCTGGGGGTTTATTTGTTAGTATTGAAGCCACAGTCAAGGGTTACCTTCGCTTTGCTGACCAATCAGTCTCCCTGTCTTTGAAGATCGTATTAACAAATAATACCCCGGCTACGTAGTACACAAAATCGGCCTTCTATTGGCATTGCTTTCCCTCTCGTGTCTTCATATGTCTACATCTTTAAGCACCCATCTTTCAGATTTTCGAGGTATTTGATGGATCTGGTTCACGTCGTTATTGAAGACCCAGGGCACTTCCTTGAGTGGTACGAAGTAAGGCTTTCTCCTGACCATACTTAATTGGTCACCTGCTTATCTGAAAAGGGCTCTGGACGCCTCTATCTTCGTGTGCGACAACGCCCTTCTAAGCCTTCTATTGTTCAGAAGTCTCAATCGCAGCGAACGCAGTTTTCATGGACTTGTACTGGACTACGTACATTTGAACGTGATAACTTAGCCGTCTTCTGCCTTAGCAATGTCTCCCAGCGAACAAAGACATGTGACCGCGACAGTGAGAGGCCCACTGCTGAGGATGGCGCCATTGAGGGAGACAGACGTCCCTGTAAATTTATCAGCGAGACCAGCGCCAATGACAAAGGCCGCGACTCCGTTTCTTCATATCAGAAGAACAGCAGTAACAATGAGTCGGACAGCGCTGACAAAGACCGTTCACAAGACCAGAGCTACACGACTAACAACAGCACCGACAACCAAAACGTCCAAGATGGTCACAGTGACAATGAGGATGGCGGTGGGGCTGAAGGCAGCCAAGACCATGATGCAGAGCATGCCAAAATTAACAAGCTCATCGAAAAGATCGAAAAGTCTTTGGAAACGCGTCGAAAAATTCTTGATGAGCATACCCAATCGTGGATTCACTCGTTGTGGGGGTATATTGACTTCATAACACCCGCGCAGTGGGATTTCGATTCGCTACTAGACTCGGCGGAGAGTGACCCATTCCGAATAGTCCTGCACAAACTGAGGTTGCATTGGAATCTCAAAGCGAGGACCGAACAGGGAGCTCTTCACGGGTGCGCTAGCAATCGATATATAAGACAATATAAAAACGAGATGATAAGAGAGTCACCGTCATTCCGTGCCTTAGATAGCAGACGCCAAGAAGCAAAGCGCCGTCTCTTCGAATTGTACTTGCGACAAGGGGAAGTTTTCGACAGGATGTGTCTACTGTGCCCTGGACTCGTGGGCCTTGTTGCTCCCATATTGACGACATTAGAGTACATACATTTATCCTTTGATGTGAACGTACTGATCTATTCAACAGAACACAAACTGTAAGCTCGCATTTCCAGAAATTCTCCGCATCATGGAATGCATCTAGCGTGTGTTCAATTGCCGCCAGGTTTTCCGATGTTGTACTGGCTGCTGAGCCTCAGATTCAGGCAAGACAGAGAGGTGAGTCTACTTCCAGCAATCGACTATAGTTGAGAACGTCGCTGATATCTCGAATTTGGCTTGCAGAAAAGCGGATGCGCGAGACCTCCGAACTAGACCTAAGAAGCTCAAAACGAAGAGAAATGTGTTACGGCCTCGCGAAATCTCCACCACTGCCGCCGAATTCTGATATAACGCATATCACGTTAGAAGAGACCCAGTCTCGTCGACTTGGCCAGAATCAGCAATCTCCAGCATCGCGCACTCCGTCTCTAGAGCATCTCATACATACAAATCCGGCGCCCTCCCTTCTTCCCAACGTCAACTCTCCTAAATATGATGGCCCACATTCAGTCAGTGGAGATGGCATGGCGACGGACGGCATTGCTCATCAGAGCTTTGGCCACCTCGATCCAGCATCTTCGCAAAGCAACCCTGCGGATGGATCTTGTGGAGCCTTTTTGACTCAACACCTGCAGTATGCTCGTCAACAGGGAGCTCCACCAAATCCACAACAAGGAGGCAGAAATCTAGAACCCGACAACGTGCTTGCGGCCGAAACCTCTGATCTGGGCTCTGGAGCTGGGCCTTCGGCAGGCATTGGCGACAACTACGCCCATTATTTCCCCGAATCTGATAATATCTTCAGGACCGAAGCTCCTGGATTGGGTCCTCTTGCTGGGCCTACCGCAGGTACCATCAATAATTACTTTCCCGTTTCTGATAATGTTTTCAGGGCTGAAAATCCTGATGAGGGTTCTGGCCCTGGAGCTGCGGCAGGCACTGGCAACAACTATGCTCATTACTTTCCCGATCCTGATGATGTGTCTAGGACTGAAGCTCCTGGTGCGGGTTCTGGCCCTGGCCTTATAGCAGACTCTGGCGATAACTACGCTCATTACTTTCCCGAACTGCATGAAGGCGACAGAGGAGTTTACGAAGGCAATTGTGCTGGGGAGCCATCCTCAATAACGTGGCTTACTTCGCAATGATCGAAACTTGTAATGGTTGACTTCCGGTCGCCTTAGCTTGAAAGTCCACGAGTAACTTCACATAGATATCTGATAATATGTTTTGGTCCATGACCCATTGAGCAATCTCAGCTCTCCAGATACAACAATAACCAAGTTCCTCCCCCTTCATGCACCGCTGCTGGTCTAACATCTTGAAGTATTTCCCAAGCCTTTTCAGCTTCCCAGTCCACAGTAACATTCTGTCCACCCTTAGTTATCATACTGGTAGGTAATCCTTTTGTCTTAATCGGGATGGCAATGCAGGGTGAGCGCAGGTACGGCGTGGTAGTACCGGGAAGAGTCACAAAGACACTCCGCCCATGTACTTTCCGCGAACTCTGTCATTGCGTAAGCTTTAGCTGCATTAACGCTCGTTTCTCCTGTAAACCCAAAACATACCTGCTTCTTCACAGAGTCGATGATCTTGACACATATTTTCCCTGGCTGGAAGACCATGAAAGAAGCCGTAGTGTTGAGATCCAGACCATCACATTCACTCTTCGCTGCGTCTATCAAATTGGAATCGATGTCGGTGCTGATGCACGCACAAATGACCTCGGGATGAGAAGACATGGTGGGCTTTGTACCTTCGTGAGGTGCGGCAGGATAAGCTCACTAGATTTCGATTCTATCAACCATGCTCATGAATGACTAGTTGGAAATCACACCTTTAGCAGTTCCTCGATGGAGTGGCGTTTGCTTCGCTGATAAGAATATCGCAATGAGGGGCAAAGATCGTATATGTTGACGTGGGGCCAAGTAAGCGGGTGAAAAGAATGTGGCTTAAGATTCACGTGAGCTTTATGTGAGCAATGCACTAGTCGGCGCAACCACACCCCTTGAATATTATGGTGCGGTAAGCTGATTACATATAAGGCAACGAGCTGCCTTGTTTACCTTGTGTACCTTGTGAGCAGCTCTACCAACTTAACTTTGGACCAGTCCGGAAGAACCCCTGCCACGTCTTTCATCTTGCCTGCATCGTCTTGCCTCGTCCACTGGATAGATCCGTTTGTATTTAGGCCCCCCGGCTGCGCATCCGCCAAGTACAGTATTCTCTACATGAAAGGGACTAATATCTTACGGTCTAACCGGGATTCATAAGGTTCAACCAGCTGATGGCTTTCACTAACTCATCACAGCCTCGTGGCCCGTGATTGTCCTAACATACACACACACTCACACTACACCCGACTCGACGTTTGCTCCTTGTTTGAAACTGCATGACTAGACCTCTACGGCTTCTTCTCATACGCCGTGGGCTGTACCGTAATCAGCTCTACAGAAGCAAGCCACCCTTCCTGTCTGCCTCTCCTCCAGATCAACCAAGAATATTCTATGGTCGGTTGCTTCTGAGATGGATGTCCATGATGACCGTTGCGCCTGTGGTCTGCCTGAGGGGACCTGTCAAACAATCTTGCACACCTCAATTGTGAGCTATCTGCGAGCAGAAAAGGTTGCTTTCCATAATCTCCATCTGGCAACTCAATGCTCCAATCACAGCTTCAGCATATGCAAATTCAAGAACAGGTAGGCTATGGATGTAACGATGGTCGTTCACAGAGATGTCGGGAATCGTCTGCTTTCGGTCAAATGACATGAGGTTAAGGTTGCTTGCGCCTTACAATGTATCAAATTCTCTATTGCATGGCGTCTCTAGGATCATCTCCTATACTTTCCCGGAATATGGAAAGCAAGAAGAGGTAAGTGAATGATTAAGGTAAGAACTACTGAAATAGGACAGCTACTGGACCGCTGCACTATGCATGACTCCATTGTGTGGTGTGAAGACCTTATGAAGTACCTTGGTACTTGATACTATCTAACGTCAATAAATTGTTGCTTCGTAGCACTTTCTTACGCCGCTCAGCTATAGATCTTTATACGTCTTTTGCAGTGCTATAGATTTCTCTAAGCCTGGAACTGTCATCAAAAACGTTTCTCTGACAGAGATGAAAAATCTATATCAAGCCAATCTGACAAACCAGTGAGCAATATAAAGATTTGTCCCTCCCCTCAAGATTCAAGAAAGAGTCAAAAGCCCTATTAGTCAATTGCCCGCAATTCAGGCCCCACATACCTGCGCCTTTTACACCCTTGACTTGAAGGACGATCTTTGACTAGCATCTTTCAGCCTCAGCAGACTTGAATGATAACAGTCCCAGGCCCGAGGAATCGGACACGCCATCTCAATTAGTTCTACCGTGTTAACCATAAATCTTGCCCTGGATTCTGAGGCAGTGAGCTTCTTATACCAGCTTCTTCAACCCTAAGCGCGACAACTCTGACAAGCTGGTACCGAAGCTGAGAAGCCAATGCTCTGCTGACCTTGAAACATTGAAGTCATTCAGTAGCAGGCGTGTCTCAGCCCAATCGATACCCTCGTCGGAGTGAGCAAGGAATTGAAAGCGTATCCAAGCAAATCATTTCTCCAACGTACCTGAACCTCCCCAGCGGCACAGGGCTTCGCCGCGTGGCCTAACCTTTACATACGAGTGTAGAGCTTGCTTGATAATTCCAACATATCATCAGAAATCGTCCATCACCAAAAGCAGTGCCCGTTCGATTCAACGCCGCCGAACCGATCCATCATTCACTTCAGCAGCATCGAGACGTGTACGAGTTCGTTCAAACATGTCTGGCTTTTTGATTTCCACAGCTGAAAGAGATTTGCGAGGAGAAGAGGAAGAAGCCTGTCGTCTCTTCCTACATAGTTCTGGCGTCTATCCCCCAACAACACACGCTGGCATGCCGTACCTACCCTCACAGCACTGGGTTCCAGAATTTAATCCAGTATCGGCTGGAATACCGCTCCAGTCGTTCTCACTTGGCCTGACAGTCCCGATGCACTACCATACAGAGCCATGGTCCACCTCCTCTTGGTCCAGTCTTCGTCCAGATGCCTTTCATGATGGAACATCCTCTCAGCCCTCGCGTTCATCATCTCCCGAGAAGTCAGCAGATTTGAAGAATTTTGGCTTCCCGCTATCCGACGGTAGGAGCTGGCGATGCGCTTATCCCGGCTGCACCTCTCAAGCAGTCTTTACCAGAGGTTGTGACTTGCGCAAACATTTCCGGCGGCATACCAAATCGCTCTTCTGCCGCTTCGAGGACTGCCTCCAGACCACGCAGCCTGGCTTCTCGAGTAAAAAGGATCGCAACCGTCACGAAGCGAAGCACGCCCCAAGTGTCTCTTGCGAATGGGAAGGTTGCGAAAGAGTGTTCAGTCGAGTGGACAACATGAAAGACCACGTCCGCCGCATTCATGACAAGAAAAAGTGAGGTTCGTTCTATGCGCTTCTGCTCAATTGGACCCTGCTCTAGAAGCAGATCGTCCGCGGTTAGATGGCTCGGAGAGAAGTCTTATTTTCTCCTGCGCCCCTTTGAGATTCGTTTTCGTATTGCTATGCAGGTACTTGGTGTTCAGAGCCATGCGCCCTTGGTTGGACTGGAGTGCTGGTGGATGTTGGGAGGCGCCTGAGGTTGCTGGAAATTCTCTTTGATATTGTACATCCTACTCTCTTCTATGTTCTGTCTACGAACAAAATCCATTCTCTCGCTAGCACTGAGCACTAGTCCCGCACAACCTCTAGACTTACTGGCTCGGGAGGTCAAGAAAATTAATGTGTATACATGCAACATCATCTCATATGATAAAATCATGATTACACAATGGCCAGGCGTGCAGGCCAATGCTTCATCGAATCTCATCCACTTCCAACCAGGTGGCGTATCTCTAATCAAAGCAGTTATGATGGCTGGCATTTGATCCGTTTGGAGGTCCAATTATTGATGGGCAATGGAGTACCATGTCTGGACAAGCCCTCCTTGTTCATTGCTACGAAATCGATGGGTACCCTTCTTGCGCGCCCTCCTCATCTTCTAATATGTAACTTCGTCGAGCTTTTACTAACACATTCCAACTCTTCGATACATGTTACTCTGGCACTGGCGTGGTCAGCCTTCTCTTTTCCAGAGCGCTGCGAACATTCTCAATAACTAGAATCTCTAGTTTACGCTAGAAAAGCATCCCACGTGTCAGTCAAATTCCCTACTACCAAACAGCACACTCAACTAAAGATAAAACAAACCCTACATACTTGAGTCTGAAAAGTCGCGGTTCCAATATGAGGCAACAGCACTACCTTCCCACTATTCAGCAACCCCGGGTGAACCTTTGGCTCCATCTCATAGACATCCAACCCCGCCCCGAAAACCTTTCCTCCCTACACCGCATCCACAAGCGCTTGCTCATCAATGATTGAACCCCTCGCCGTGTTGACAATCACCACCCCATCTTTCATCATCGCAAACTCTTTCGACCCTATTAGATGCTTGGTTGCGTTGGATAACGGCAAATGCACACTAATCACATCACTGGTTCTCAGCAGCGTTTCAAACGGCACATATCTAGCGTTTGTCGGATTGCTCTCGGGCGTGATTGGTTGACGGTTGTGGTATTGCACTTTGAAATCAAATGCCACGGTCGAGGATGTCGAGGGTCTTGCCTTCTAGGTCATAGCCTAGACTCATAGAGTCACGCCAGTCACCTGCACGAAGGGCGGCAGAAGGGATGTGAGACCGGCGAAGGGCGCCAAGAAGGAGGTACATGATTGTGTTAGCGATGGCGGCGTTAACGACCCGAGGGGTGTTGGAGATGGATATGCCTGTTTTGAAGATGGGACTTAGTAGGTGAAAAGAAGATCTCGAGCTGATAAACAGTACCTCTTAGTTTACAGGCATCAACATCGATCTGATCATAGCCTGCGCCAATGTGTGATACAAATTTCAAGCTCTCGGGCAAAGCATCAACAAGCTCTTTGTCGAATCTTCCAGTAATCTGTCAGCGACACACGTCTTGTAAGCTTTCGATTCAGTTGATCTTTTGCGGCGATCAGGGCTGGTCAGATGAAGTACCTCGATAAAATCATATGTTCTGGCAATTGCAATTACCCCATCATGAACGTCAGATTCACAATCGCTGAGGAACTGTGTTCTATCCTCTTTTTTGATTTGCTTGAATTGATCAACTGCTGAGAGCGCATCCCACTCTTCATTGGCGTGACATATCTTCCCTAGCAACAGCACAACCGGCAGAGAAGCCTCTGAAGCTGACATTTTGAAGGGCGGAAAAGACCGTATATATCTTGTCAATCTGTCAATAACGAACTGCAAATGACAATATTGATGTAGCATCGGAGATCAAGTAGGCAGATCAAGAACCTCGCGGCAGTATTTGGGTTGAAGACAATGCAACACCGCCGCCTGAGAATGACCATCATCGCTTTGTATAAGTAAAGAGTCATCGTCATCACGTTCGTCTTCCTGGCGCTCGGATTTGGGCAGTAGCGACTCGAAGAGGGCCGGACAACATTCAAATAGATGACGCAACTGAGACGTGATAGCCGGCTCGTCTTGGAGAAACGCACCCAGCAAAGTCAGTCTTATAGTCTGCTGCATATTTTCCCGGCTCAACAAATGCTTCTCTACATTCGAGAAATTGGTATTGTAAATGATTTGTTTAAACCAGCGATGCTTGTCTTCACCAATCGAAACGTTACAGTTGCTAACCAGTCCATACTCATTAAGCTGATCGGCATAATGAAGAGCAACATGAATATTAGGACGTCTTTGATCTGCTCGAAAGCTCTCTGCCTTTGTCTTCAGACCGACAGCAGACTCCGATGCAGCTGTAGTTCTTGTAGGAGTTGCAGGCCTACTTGTTCTAGGAGTAGCAGAACGGCTGCGAGAATTGCTGTAAACTGCCAGTGCTGCAGCCTCTAGAAGTTCTATGAACTTATGTCGTGCCTCAGACACTGCTTCGGAGAGATTAGCACGATCTTCAGTCGATAAATTATCAGCCATTAAGAGAGCATTAGATTTGGCGACAGATGCGAATGCAACAACAATAATATCCACGGCCAAATTACTTTCCTCAAGAGAATCAAGATCATTGATACTCATAATACTTTGCAGATAGAAAGGCTGAATATGCTGCTCTCGCAATCAGATTCGAAGTAAAGCCGCTGCTATAATTGACCAGCGGGCATGTTCCTGAAGCCGATAGCTGATGCTGAGGCGACTGTAAACGTGACCAACCAGGTGGATATGGAAAGCTTCGTAACATTGTTGTATATGTTTTCTGTGCAACAGGTGTTAATATTGCACTCATAAGAAGCAGATGTAGAAGCTTGGTGACACCGCCATATTCAGAGTGAGCAGGATCACCAGGCCGAGATCTAATGATATTCAAGGCAGGAGAGATCTTTATCAAAGCAGGCTCTTCGACTTGCATTCCTGTATCCCTAGCATACTTTGCCTGTCGAGTCTTAGCTGTAATAGAAGCCATCTCTTTCCGCATTCGCATTGTTTCGTGATGATATCTCCCCTTGAATACAATATCATATTTGTGATCTGATCGCTCCGTCGCAGGCACAAAACAGAAACGACAGCCCAACGTTGCATTTTGTGACTTGAATCCTGAGTTCTCTTGTTGTTGAGGCATATCCCCAAGATAAGCCAAGGTAAAGACACATACAAACGTATCGATGCCGTTTATCTGCAAACGAAGACCTCCGTCCAAATCATACATGGCTTGAAGAGCCATAACGACGTCCTCGAAATTAGATCCATGAGGTCCAAGAGTCAGTGGCAAGACATTAGATCGACGTGCTCGTTCTCTAAAGGAGAAGGCAGCAATGATGAGATACACTCCCATCAATGTATGATACATATTACGGAACAAACCGAAGCCATCTATGAAGGTGAGTAGTGGTACCGAGACAACTGGAAGAACGCTATTGCTTCGATCGAAATTCTGAACGAAATGCTGTCGAGTAAACTCTGCAAGCTCCAGTTCTGCTCGAGATGGGTGATATTGACCGATAGGTCGAATAGTGCCTTGGTTCGATACGTATCTAACGAAAGACTGATTATGCTGCGGAGTCACGAATTGCTGACCTTTGACACGACTTTCCCAGGAATAATCCAGTATAACTCCAGTTCTTATGGATTTAATAGCATCTTCAGAATGATACGAGACGCTATCCTCAACCAAAAGTAGCTCATTTGGCTGTAATCGAATAGATAAACTCTCATGAATCCTCAGAGTAATAGAGCCCCTAGAAAGTATGGTTTCCTTACGATAATCCAGTCCAACGGCATTAATACGTCCGAGATGAAAATTACTTTGATGACAGCGACAAGAGAAGAGCGAACAGGTATGATAGACAAAATCAGAAGGAAGTATGGGTACTGGACTACCCTCCGTATCGGTCTGGGGAAGATGTGCATATTGCCCAGAGGTAGTATGTACGGAAGAAAGCCAACTATCTGAATGCCACAGTTGGGATGGAGAATCAACAAAATGACCAAGCCCAACGTGCATCTTATTCATGATATCAGAACATGATAAGAATGCCGCAAATAAAGACTTGGGTTCGAAGAAATAGAGAGTCTCCATTGGGGGTCCAGATATTGGATTTGCCTTCAAGCTTCCTTTTAGCGAAGGTAATTTCTCCGGAATTAGTGGTATCTTTTTCTCCCGCATTGGCAGTAACGGTAGTTGCTCCTTTGCCCATGTCTTGAGTGTACCTACTGACTCTGGAAGCTGGGATATCTCGGGATGAGACTCCAACATTCTTAGAATTTCACATAAAGAACGCCAATCCTTTCGAGATATTCCTGCATCTTCGCAGAATAGACCCATAGCCAGAATGAAAGGTGAACGAGAGTGTATGGATCTTTTATGTGGTACCGGTTCTGATGTATCGCCTGGAAATGCTGAGGATGATCGACGTGATGGAGGAACCATAGCTGCGAAGGTAGCCGGAGACTCAACCTCTGCAGAATATGTCTCATCCAGCTCATCAAATTCTGTTGTATTGACCATATGTTCTGACTCTGTCAAAGTGTCCTGATACGCCGCAAGCTGCTGTAAATCTTGAAGCTCAGCAAAGGAGGCATCTTCAATGATAGGTTCTTCCTCTGTGCTTACAGCATTGTATTCTTGAAGACGACGTGCTAAATCATTCGCATTCTAGTACGTATAGCATCAGTATTAAGTATCGTTAAAATTGTACAGAGAGGAATATAGGTACGAGAGTCAGATTTGAACAATATTCTCATTATCATTCTCGATGCTGTCAACATGTATACGTCTACGCTTGCTGAACTGCTCTGACTGCTCAATGAAGAGGCCTTCTCCAGTGCTGAGACCTGAGACACCGCCTGTGAAATTTCTGCGATGTCCCCGAGGACGAATGACTCTTCTAGGCGGCATACCTAGTGTATTACATGTAGTATAGAAAGATGTTGAGATAGATACACAACACCTATCGCTTTCTCTGAATGATGATATTGATGGTGAAGTGACAGAGTAAAATTTGAGGAAGAGCGGCGAAAGCATCATGGGATTTTGATTAAGCGAGAAATAATCTCACTTTACCAAGTTTGGTTAATGTGATTCATAAGAGCTCTACGATTATTGCTGATTTAATTACCCACGATATATATACATGCTCAGAGGCTGCGCGAGGCTCAGAGTAGAGGGGTTGAAAACAAAGGAATGTGATTGCTTTCTACTAGAAGACTGTTGACCTCCCGTAACATTAAGAAGTGTGTTTGCCAGAAGAGCAAATAGAAGCCGGTTGAAAGATGCTGGAATAGAATAGAGCGACGTAGTCAACCTGAGCCAGACCTGAGCCAGATCGGGGCTTGCTCTAATCATTACACAGTGAACATGCTAGCATTCGCTGTGTATTGATTAGGGTTAGGTAGATCTTGATAGTTCGGTAGAGCTTTAGGAAGTTCTATTCAACTCTGGCACGTTCGTAACATCAACTGGTCTCTATGCAAGCCTTAAAATACTCCAATTCTATTCTTAAATGACGTCTGTGAGACCGGTTTCTGAGCGGCGATGATGATAGTCGAGAATCTTCATGAACTTCAGATTTATTTGATGATGAATGTTGCAGTGGCAGAAACAGAATCGTATTCTTTTCGAAATCTTGAGACGTCTCAATACATACATTATCACCGATGCAGGAGGAACTAGTGTTCCAATTCCTCATTCATACCAAAGCCAGTCATTATTACCCTCAGCAACGCCGCTGAAGACTCAATCACTATTTTGTAACGCCTCGATCACGATTTCAAGACGAGCCCATGTGATGGAGAACTAGGAATCTGCTACAGTACGCCGGCTAGAGAAAGCAATCCGCTAAAGACTTCGCAATAAGTTACAAAAAACTTATCAAACACCTCACACGAGGAGATAAATCTTCACCGCCATTCATATCGGTCACAGACTCCCCTGGTCGGGTCATCAACTTCAGCAAATTTGATGATAATCGAGGTCGCCACCTAAAAGTCCTTGTTATCAATTTCAGAAAGCTGCGAACATTGGGTTCTCAATGTGATCAAACTACAGATTTAGCGAGGGATCTGGGCGTACTCAAACGGGCCCGTAATTCATATGAAGGCGTGGAATTTGTCACTGAGTCTCACTGGCTGATCCATGGATGGGTTTTAAAAGACTGCATTGAGACTGCAATGGGATTCGACGACTTTCAAGGCTTTTGTGAAAAGCAGAGTATCATTGACCGTTAGTCTGTTCACTTGACTTTGCTATCGTTTTCAATAAAGATACGGCTTTCTAAGATTCTATTGCAGGTAATAGTCGCGATCTCGACGTTCAGTATCAGAAGAGGCCATCTTTGCAGGATGTTCTTGACTTTCAAGCGGAAAGGAAGAAATTGAAGGGTTCAAAGAGTAAATACATCGGCTTCGCTAACGAGGAAGATTCGCCTATCGACGAGCGTCCGCCATAGATGCTGCTCCAGCAAAGAAATAGAGCTACATAAGGAAGGAGTGAATGGATACCCGCAAACAGTAGGCCATTTATGCCAGAGCCCACTCTTGCATCTTGCTCCAAGTTCCGACCACTAATGACAACCAGCCATTTCACTTCCCACTAAAATATAACGTTAAGCATGTGATGCCCCAATGGTCTTGCAAGCCTGTATCCCCAACTATTTCGATTCGAGAATGTCCGCCGCAAATGCTGGCTCAGAATTTGACTCCCCAGATCCTCGAATATCCATCAATCTTGTGGCTTCCGCGATAGTATCGGATAACTCCTGATAGTTGAGTAAAGTTGAGTAAATTTTGACGATAAGCACAAAGCGTTTCGCAGTCTGAGCCAGACCGGGATGTATGGGGATTAATCGTAGCATTTATGCTCTGCGCGGCAGGACTGTGGCGAAGTATGATCTCGGTTGCTGACTTGGTGCAGACACCATCCTGTCGAGGAAATGGTAGCGCCGTAACTCCTTCAAGTACTGAACTCTTGCCGACTGACTGATCACCACAGACGACAAGTTGTGGTAATGCTATATGATCTCCAACACCATTGGCTCTGACATTGTCAATTTGATCGAGTCGGTCAGTTGCTTTGGTGGACTGTAAACCAACAAGTTGTTCCGGATCAGAGACGTCAGCAGCATTATTGGGATGCATTTTCGAACTCTTACCATGGGTGGAGGTATCCCTAGAAGTAGACATCAGAGTATTAAAGTCTGAGAAGTATAATCGAGTCATACAGATCGTTAGAGGTATCATGTAAACATGCCTAGGTAGTAGTTTTGTAGCTCTTCCTTACATTGAGAAGGAACCAACCTCGCTCTCGATCTTCGACCAAGAAGCCCTTTTGAAGGAAGTTAAGGCGAATACCACAAAACCCTACCTGTGGCAGTAAGACTTTCCTGTGTGACGGATACAGGGGCCTTTGGGTAGTGAGCAAAGTCATCTCGAGCATCTGATGGCCTTGGAAATGTCCAGATGGGAAAGTATTAATTACACAGTCCCTAGGATGTATACTGTTACTACTACATATGATCTACGCAAGATCGAATCTACTAAATATAGATTCTCAATGCAAGGATTTCCGATATTTCTGGTGGGCATTGCGTACTTGTGGAAGAACATAAATAGAAGTACTTATTGAGTGGCTAAGAAACCCGGGAAAACTATGGCCGAGGATCCGAGGGATTAGTTCGATTTGGGAGTTGAACGACTGATGATTTAGGGAATACGACTACTTCGGGGCCCGATCTAAGTAATGATCGCTTTTCTATCGCTGCATTCTAGTTCTAAAACAAAAGCAGATATGTTGCTCAGAAGCATAGTTATCCCGTTTTGGATTCTCCAACTGAGTCTCTTGACCGCCGCTGTTGTCACAACATTCATCATCGCGCACACTGTCATCGTGAACCCCGATATGGAAAGTCCATCGTTGGCGTATGATTTCCCCTCTTACGAAATTCATGAACTGACAGATACATAGAGCCTGGATTACCTTAGAATGCCTTAGTACCATTTGCATATGCCTCACAGCTATTGAAACCATACTATTCCTCCACTATCTATTGCGGCCGTTTATTTATCTCGTGTCGCAATTTATCAAGACTTCGCTGTGAATAATCGTGGTTTGGGACAGTGTTATCATTCTGCGGAAGATCTTCCCGCACTGGAGAAACGAAACGATTATATGAATTTTAGTGATTGAACTTGGGGTTGAAATGTATGTTCCCCCAGGACTTTAATGCTTTAATGATTATAAGGTTGCTAAGTGATTTTGCTGTGATAATCAGAGGTCTCTTCGTTGTTACGCTGCTTTACGCTTTCATGATCTATCGGAGTTACTATCATATTATCGACAGTACTGCGGCTGATCCTCTACTCGGAAGCCACGAAAGGAATACAAGACATTATTGAGGATTTGTGCAGCGAGATATGGCTTTGATGGAATCATCTTTACACAAGCACTCACTTAGCCTAAGGGAGAAGTGTGGTTTAGTGGCAAGATAGGGGATCGACGAAGAAAGGGCTGAAATCATTGAAGTCTTATGACATTATCCAGATATTTCCAGTTTTTTGATACACATTTAGTTAGACAGCAACTGGGCTGAGGCCGTCACGCATTATGATTAAGCTCCCAAGCCTAATCTCTTTCTTTCCTAGTCGCATTTTCTCATCCATGAATGGTGCTTGGCGGTATTTGGAATCGAGCCGGGTAGACCTCACCACACGACGCTGTTGTTGTGCGAGATTCGACAAGCCTCAACGAATATAGAGGGAAGGAAACTTGGAACATTTAGATTATAAACTCTAACCGAGCTCGAACTCTAACAGTTGATGGGTACATGTGGTTTGCATTGTGGCCGGTTTTAGAAAAACAGGTGCTTTAATTGAAGTGGCAAGTACTTGGAAATTAGCTCCGACAGATACTGAGTAGATAGATCGCTTTGGAGGCATCGCCACCTAAAACATAAGTGGCTTTACTTGATTTATAGTTAATCCCACTAATATCACTATCCCAAAATTGGCTCGGAAGTTAAAGGCGTTAAAAAAAGCGGCTTATCAAGAGAAAAGCGTAGCAAATAGAAATAGTCAGTTAAAACAAAGCGTAGATAAAGTTGTGGTAGAAATTTTTCTGTGTCAGGCAAAATTGTCGTAGCATTACTATCGCTAAAAAAAATAACATTACTATAAGTGTTATTATTATAATAACCCTCCTACTTATACTTATACTTCAAAGGCACTATAACGTAGATAGAGCACCTTTATTCAGCAGTGTCTGAACGATCTTCTCGTGCCCTCCACAAGAAGCAGCCTGGAGAGCATTGCCATATTCTCCGCCCTGAGCATTAACTTCGGCCCCTTTGTCCAGCAATGTCTGAACAGTCTTCTCGTGGCCTCCATAAGAAGCAGCCTGGAGAGCATTGCCGAAGTATCCGCCTTGAGCATGAAAGTCGGCCCCTTTGTCCAGCAATGTTTGCACAATCTTCTCGTGCCCTCCATCAGAAGCAGCCTGAAGAGCATTGCCGAAGTGTCCGCCTTGAGCATGAACGTCGGCCCCTTTGTCCAGCAATGTTAGAACAATCTTCTCGTGCCCTCCATAAGAAGCAGCCTGAAGAGCGTTGCCGAAGTATCCGCCTTGAGCATGAACGTCGGCCCCTTTGTCCAGCAATGTCTGAACAATCTTCTCGTGCCCTCCATCAGAAGCAGCCTGAAGAGCATTGCCATATTTTCCGCCTTGAGCATGAACGTCGGCCCCTTTGTCCAGCAATGTTTGAACAATCTTCTCGTGCCCTCCATAAGAAGCAGCCTGGAGAGCATTGCCGAAGTATCCGCCTTGAGCATGAACGTCGGCCCCTTTGTCCAGCAATGTTTGTACAATCTTCTCGTGCCCTCCATCAGAAGCAGCCTGAAGAGCATTGTCGAAGTATCCGCCTTGAGCATTAACATCGGCCCCTTTGTCCAGCAATGCTTGAACAATCTTCCCGTGCCCTTTATAAGAAGCAGCCTGGAGAGCATTGCCGAAGCATCCGCCCTGAGCATTAACGTTGGCCCCCAAAACTATTAAATTCTTGACTGTATTTGCTAAACCCTCAAGCGATGCGTAATATAACGCAGTAGCCGGTTTATCTTCTCCGACTGATTCTTCTTCCCATCGACGTTCTGGGCTGTAAAGTCGATAGCAGTTGGTATACGGCCTTTCACAGTGGGAGAAAAGTTCCTCGATAAATCCTTGTAGTACTGCGTCCCCGCCTTCGGTCACGGCAGCATGGCTCATCCAGTACCGTGCGCAATATTGTGCCAATGGGAAGTTCTCTCTGATTTCCAGCACCGGAAGCTTCCCGTCCAATTGCAACAAATATGCTAGGCAAATTGTTGCAATTGATGCTTTGGCGGTCATCTCCTGAAACGATGGCGTGAGATCTTTTTCAAGCCGATTTGACGTCAAGTATTCTTTAACTGAGAAGTGCGACAACTGAAGCTCCGTCACCACTGTCTGATGGTATCCACTGGTTCTTCTGCGTACAACAGCCACCAAGCTTGAGCAGTACCTCGAGATCTCTTTTGACTCAGGCATTCTGTTTCTTGGGTCAAATCGAGGGTCGCCTTTAGGCCCCACCGCTATTACTTCAACAACCTCTTCAATTCGAAGAGGGCGCTCGGAGAAGGCTAAGAATTGCAAAATTCTTATTGCCATTTGTTTATGCCTAGAAGGAATGGCATTTAGTATTCGGGCGTAGGTTTCGTCTAATGTATCCGGTAGGGAATCTAGCGCTTCTTGCAGTTGACGGTAATCAAGGCAGTTCTCCAAGGCATCTACCTGACAAGCAGCCCACCGAAACCTGTAATATCTTAGTTTTACTATGCTAAAAACGAGTTAAATAATGCAGAATATCTGAACTCTTACATTCCGTTGGCTTTTTCCACGAGACTGGTCTCAATCTCCATTTGGACTTTTGGCCACGATCGCCATCTTCTCAGTCCGTCACCTTCTCTGATTCTGTCATAAACGTATCCACGGATATCATCAGTGACAAGCTTGCTCTGTATGCACATCATGTCTTCAATAGAAGCCCATTCGGTTAATGCCGATTCGATGTCTTCTTCTTGACGACTTGTGATAAGGAGATGAGCATTCCTTGGCAGGGAAAGTAGACCTTTCATCCATGATAGCAATCCTTCGGTCTCACTCCCTTTTCTTGTACGGCATTCATCAAGAGCATCCAGTACAATCCAGACTTCATCAGTCTGCTGTATCATGAGTAAGAGACTTTTGCACAAGGATTCCGTAGCCGGCTGTCGACGTCCGTCGTCGCAAGAGGAGAAGAGCGAATCTAAATGCTTCCAAGTATCCTTCCGCTTGTGGTAGAGCTGGCTGATGAGGGAGCGAATCATGCTTTCAAGTGATTGCTTGCTGGTATCGTTGAAGTTGAAGTAGAAGTAGAGGAGAAGTCGAGAGTGGGGGATATTTCTGTCGAGCTCCTCAATAATGGCGGAGCTGAGAATTGTCTTACCGCACCCGGGGATGCCATAAAGCCATAGGAAGGAATTCGGTCGTGTCTTCCATTGGGTAAAAATACTATGATGGAGGAACCAGAGACCTGAGCCCTGGTGGCGTTGCTTTAATGCTTCATCATAGTTTATTGAGGAATCAGGGGGGGACAGCCACTTCATGACATTCTGCTGACGACTGTCAAGATGAAGTCTGTCAGTTATTGAGCGAATATTTGACAATTCCTGCGCAACATCTCATACTATTACTAACAGTATTAGCAGAATAAGATGAACATACTAATTACTTTTTATAACATCAGCAGCCTTCGAAGTCTTTTCCAGGTCTTCACTCGGAACAACGTCTAGAAACTCCTTTGCGTATCCGGCAGCTGTTGCGGCAGCATACCTTTGCCAGCGATCACTCTTGTGTGAGTCCGCATAGTCGCAAATTCCCCTTATGACAAGACAAGGAAAGTTGTTCATCAGCCCAGCCGCTTCCATCTCGAAGCAGATGCATTCTTCTTCGATGTGCTGCAATATGAAGTCTCTGGTGACAGCATCTTTGACCAGTGTATTTCCAGAGGCAATGATACCATAATGAATCTCTGGTTCGATGGAGTCCCGTTTATCACGTAATATCTCCTGATGGAAGTCGCAGTTATTGCAGTTCAACCCATCGACATGTTCATATTTAGGTTCGAATAATCGGTCATTTCCTTCTCCTTGATGTATGTAGCTAGGTTTTCCAGGTTTTGATTTGGCCATGTGAGGATTGTTTCTCAGCATCTCTTTTAGATATTCAGGCACTTTAGACGGTTTACGCTCATGTTGTGCTTGAAGGTTGGCTAATGCTGTGAGAAGAGCCTGTGGTGGCATGTTGAGGAAGCCCTTGGGCTCGAGTTTCCCTTCGGTCTTTGCCTTTCTGAGGTCGTACTGGAGAACTCCGCCGGTCCGTCCATCAGGCTGACAGACGGCAACATCACCCATGCGAATATCACGGCCACGCTCCGGCCTTGCAATCCCAGCGCCAATGCCTACCATAAGCCCAACTCGGATGTGTGGAAAGGAGTGGAGCATAGACATTGCAGTAGTTGCAGCAGACGTTGTGCCATAAAGTCCTGCTGCGAACGACGCTATAACCACATTGTGCCCTCCAATGCGACCCCATGTGTATGTGTTGTGGTCAGTAGAAGGCTGCTCGAAATCAAGGGGCTTTTTGTGTTCCTCATCAAGCATCGCAGTTGCAGCTGCTAGCTCTAGCGGAAGAGCAGCAATCCATCCGACAGTGTATTGGTCACGACTTTCCAAGGCCTCTGAAGTGGCCATTCTAGGCAAGCAAAGCGGAAAGAGTGAATGTCGAGTAGCTTTTCGATCTATGACAGAGAATTTAGCATACATCACTATCAGGCCTCAAGGGTATCACTTAACGTGTCAATAGCGGCAGATGGCTTGGCTGCAGCACTCACAGAAAAGATAGCGTGAGAAAGCCCGTTCTGAAAGAGAAGGTAGCGCCAGGGATAAGAGACAGTTGGTAGGCTTCAGAGTTACATACGAAAAACACATTGCCTAGCACGTGCACTAAGCTACCAGGGGCCCAAGCATCGGGGCTTTCCGCGGCTAGATGCCAGATAAGAGGTAACTTTAAGTGATTAGTCACGTCTGCAAGTGCTTTAGACGGGCTCGGCCCGCGCCCTGTTAGTGTCGGAAAAGTCTTCAGCATCGAGTTTCAGCCTCTTTCTAAGAATAGAAAGAGGATTAAGATCCATGGCTTCTGGCTTCGAGCTTCTTTAGGAACCCGGTGTCTAGAAGGTTCGAGAATATCCCACTTCGAGAGATGAAAGAAATTGCCATGAATGCCCTCAACCAAAGTGAATGCCGGGAGTTTGAAGTGGATGCAAATGCGAAGGACGGAATACGGCTTCAGAAGTGAATGCTGAAAGCCAGAAGTGCATTGTTGTAATATCATCATGATCATCTGTTTCCATCCTCGAGATCCTTACTGCTAATCCTTATCGGCGTATCAACTTTCAGCGTTCAGCATAGCGAAATCCACCAGCACACCACGTCCTCATCCATTACGCTCAGACACCTGTTGCCATGCGCATGATACGCTCAACGAGCTATCGCTCGCACAGAATAACAACTCACAGTAGAGGCGCCGGTGTAGGAATTGGGGGCGTTTGGAAGCGTGCACGTGTGGGCATTAACATCACATTGATAGGTCAGACAACTGAACTCTAAGAACGAAGAAATCAGTAGAACAGACGTGGTGTGTTCGAATAATTCTGCCAGACTGTAAACGGCCAAGATATCGGCAAAATGCATTAAACAAATCAACAGTTTCAACCCTCAACCTTGCAACAAAGTTTAAACTTCAGTGCCCGAGAAGGTAGCATTCAGGTTCCTAACTCTAGCTCGTTTCGCTGCCTCCTCGACGATGATAAGACATAGTTGTGGCTCCCCTCAGTTCTAAATGACTCAGCAATGGAGGGGAACTTCTGATGCATGCATTCATGATTGGCGGACAAGACCCAGATAAGTGGTCGAGAGCTTTGAATTGCCTCGTCTCAGGCGACTGGTAGCCTTGTGAGCAAGCTGCAATCGGGACTCACAGATGCCTCGTTGTATAAAGCAAAATACTTGTCCGACCATGTCTTGAGTTATTCTCCAAGTTAACTGAAGTGCTTTTGTTGCAGATTTCAATCAAACATTCAAGAGCACTTCCTTATTCTACTAAATTACACCCGATTACACATTTTCCACACCATGGCCACTTGTGTAGCCCGGTCTTTTACTGTCCCAGGTCTCAACGAGGCTCTCAATTTTACCGACTTGAAGGACAGTCACGCAGTGTAAGCGATCCAGCCTCTCTTACAGATGCTCCTGTGTAATAACAAGTCCATAGGTACAATGAACTCCTTGATGACTCCCAACAGCCAGAAGTATCTGAGACACATATTCAGAGTCTTGCCGAGCTCTTCGTCCGTCATAACGCTCACACCAAGCTTGGGGTTCATCTTATTCACGGCCACTTCAAGACTTCTCCCAACACAGTCATGCTGAGGACCAGTATCGAAAATCCTTGCGGCCGTTGGACCAAAGCTACGGCAGTCGACGCTGTCGATCTCAGCAAAATCCATGGACACATATTCGCCCTCCACTCTGCAGGTGGGTTCGTCGCATATGAGTATCAAGATGGCCCAATGCCCGACCTCTCCGTCATCAAGGAAGCCTTCTTCACCGAATTTATCTTGTACTTGGTCAGGAACAATTTGTCATCTCTTCTTGGACTTCAGGTCCGTCTTGAGGGCGTGCCTGAGAGCATGTTTGAACTCATTCTCGATCAAGGGACTATAATGCTGGATGAGGCTGCTGTCCATGGCTGCTCTGCTTCTCGGCAAACTGGGTGGACATTCGAGCTCGAGGATGGGGAGCCGCGAGTACGTGCTGCTAACGAAACGCACGCAAAGAAGACTTCTGGAAACCATCAAGTATTTAACGCCGGCAAGGCTCAGCCAAAGCTGGCCAGTGTCGCTGATCTCAAGGAGGCTCTTGTGACAGCCAAGATTATCTCTTGATGGGCTAGGCTGCTGTGGTTTCCGAGAGCGAGAAACATTGTGAACGGTCGCACAGCAGTATCCAAAAGCCAGATGTTATCGCGGCCATCCACCTAAACCTCTTGGGAACGAGTAAGTGATGGCTTGGGGGGCAGTGAAATCGTCACCACTTTTAGGTAGCTTAATTGTCCTGGGTGACCCATTTAGAACGCGGCAATCATATGCACTTTAGAACATAATGTGATGAAAAGTACCGTCACGCCGGGTTGTTACGTACATATCCTCGAGCTTTGAGCTTTGAGCTTTGCCCAGAGGGATTTCGATACTGACCTTGCAGCGGGACCCGTATTCTAAAAAGTTTCGGAGGCTAATTTTACCTACGGCAAGCGCGTTTTCTCTCGTCTGCGCCAGCACTACAGTCTACACATTCACTCGTTAGTAATGCCTGCTTATGTTCAGTACTCCCTTGACATTTCCATTGCCGAGTTCTTCACAAGGACGTCTGCCACGCGTGAAGCTTGTGACAAGAAAGCTGCATCCTTGGTTGAAGGCAACATAATACCAGTTCCAATTCAAGGAAGTTGCAGCTACACCGTCTACGGTGGAACTCGTTCCGAGTTCGTCGTCCAGTTTCGGCTACAGTCACTATCATTGAGTCTTAAGACTACGGCCCTCGCGAGAAAGATTCATGGCAATCTAGCTCCTACCACCGCATATCATGGACAGCTTGGAGATACAAGCCAAGAGACAGCATTAGTGTATTCCCTACGCAGGATTCCAGGCATCAGCTATCTTGAGTTTCGCCTTGCAAATAATTATGCCGAAAACTCCGAAGAAAACTTTGCCTTGCGAGCAGATCTCATGGTGGACCTTGCACGGTAAGTTGGCCTCTCTACTTGACGCTCGGACATTGCTGATAATGCTATGGCAGCTTCTTTGCCGCATCATGGAAGGCACCACAAAGAATTGATACAAGTTCCATAGAGGAGCTACGTCAAAAGTACACCGAAGGTCTCCAACTCCTGCTCTACCACCTTCCATCGAGATTCCATCCAATCATACAAAAATCCCTCGACTCGATGTCATCGATTTTCTCCCGTCTTCCATTCGTACTGTCGCACGCCGACTTTAGCTCCTGTAATATAATGGTCCAGCAAGCCTCTGGTCGGCTGACCGGGATTATCGACTGGGCTGAAGCAACAATCTGTCCATTTGGACAGAACCTATACACGCTGCAAGATTTTTCGGGTACACTGCATCGGAGTAATGGTTGGAGGCAATACAAAGATCATGAGACTCTACAGGAAACGTTCTGGCAGACCTTCCAGAAAGAGGTGGGAGGCCTGTCAGCCGAGGTGATGGAAGCCGTTAGGTCAGCAAGGATTCTGGGTTGTCTACTAACTCATGGATTCATCAGAAGGCTGGCAAATGAGCAATTTGTTGTTCCCATCCAAGAAGATGATGAGATTGGCAGGTATAACCTGCTTTTTTTGGACGCTTATCTTGTGGATGTGAAGACGAGATTTGAAGATCTGAATTGAGATGAAAACAGATGGATGGGTTGGGTAAAATGTTGACTGAGTACGTGGCTTACGGAGCAGAAAAGGTGGCAGGCTCTGAGCCGTGCCTTGTTGGTTGAAGATGGTGGATCGTTTGCAAGGGACCCATTGTCCACGGTGATCAAGAGAGTAGGTCGAAGAAGATTGTAAACTTTCTTCACCTACGTAAGGGAGCATAATGGGAAGAAAGGCAGCTGGCTAGGATTTGCTGGACAGGCGTATTTCCCTGCTAGATTTTCCTCCCTGGACGTCGATAATCATCAGGATCTACCTCATCAGCGGAACTCTCCTCTGTAGTCACGTCGTGATCCGACCACGCTGTAACTGTTCCCGGCTCTAGCATACACCTGTCCAGATTTGCCCTCTGCCTGTTCGACACACAGAACCTTTCTTCGTAGGCCGCCCTTATAGTATTGCGAGCATGATGCTTAAAAATGGCGCTGTGGGATACGATAAACAAGACCGCATTGTAAATCTTCTGGCGTGTCTTTGTCTCATCTTCAAACTCCGCTCTGAGGATAAGATATAACAGACGAAAGGAGCTATCTCGCGCTGTCGCCTTGTTGGCTTTCACATAGACGGACTTCCTGTAAATCGGACTCGTACTGTCCTTTCCCAGATTTGAGGTCCAGGCTAATCGCGTCGAGGGACCGACCTCCGAGAGTATTAATGCAAAGAAGATCTGTGCCTAGCTTTTGAAAGCAATAGCGAAAGCCGTTCCCAACGCCTTGGTAGGCTGAGGCCATTGCAAAATAAGCTCTGATCACTAGTCTCATTCACATGACACACATCCGTCCCCTACTCTACTACTAAAAGCCCTCCGTTCCTTAGTTCCCATTGGGTCTTGCCAAACCTCCAAGAGCTTCGTCTTCCTTGTTCTACCTCACAACCAATCCCCTCACTCCCGCAACTGCACCGCCGGCTCTAACAGCATTGTTCACAACGCCAAGCGCCACGCCGCCGGCGCCTTGCAGGGTCGCAAACAGACCCTACGCCACGATGGGGTGGAGCAGAGATTGCAGCCAGGCGGCGAACGATCCTATGAACTTGAAGATCAGGTTTAATGGAAAAGAAAGAAAAGAAGATTGAAGATGAAAGAAGAGAATAGTTGGGATCCTTGAAGTACGTAAAGAGAAAACGTACCGCCAATGACACCCCGGGCTACTTTCCTGAACCTTCCGCGGTTTTTCAGGAATGTGAAGGATGCAATAGTATCTGATCCCCTCAAAATAGCGTTTCATATCGCGAATGTGCTTATGGTACTCATTCCGGGGCTTTGTACGCTGCCCGTTTTGAATTTGCTGGGATTTGGGGCCAAGCGGACGATTTCCTGTGACGCAGTGTGGGTGATTGCGTTTTTAATCTGGTTGAAGGTATTGTTGAAGGCCCGCTCGGCTTGCGCGGCGATGTTGACAATGGCATTGGAGATGGCTTGCCCCCATTCGCTCTTAATTTATCCGTCACCTACTTCGGGGATGTTGATCTGTGATGTAGTGAATAAACGATATTTATGAACTTGGCGGGGTCCAATTAGGCAAAGATAGTTCTACCCAGAGGTTATTGGGGTGGAAAGGTTAGTAAGCAAAAGAATATTCCGGATGAACTTTTAATGTAGCCTACGAAACTTTATCAGCGCGTCTTGAACGACGTTGCACTTGAATGCTTCCACTCAAAGTGATTTCACCGTGCTATACACTCGTATCATGGATCACTGCCGGAGCGAAATAGCGTATGGATCCTGACTACCCAAGTTTGGCTTGCATGACTACTTGAATTGCCCCTCAGCTTACCTGGGGCTTGAGAAATGGAACCACCGAATGAGCTGGATTTTTATTGAATTCTACCACTACCCTTCTTCTCCCCTCTACCTCTACCATTCTTCCCCCCCTAACTCTACTCTACTCCGTCCCGCCTTTACACTTTTCTCCCCCCTACCTCTCCCCCTAGCTCTACCCTCGTTTTCCTCCCCTCCTTCTACCTTTACCGCTACCTCCAGTCTTCTCTGCCCTTACCTTTACCCCCTATCCCTCCTCTCCCTCTGCCACTTTCTTCATCCCTATCTCTATCCCTTCTTTTCATCCCCCTACCTCTACCCCTACATCTACCCCGCTTTCCCCTTAGCTCTACTTCTTCCTCGTCTCTCTCCCTAACTCTACCCCTCTTTCCTAACGTTTTTGCCGGCTCGGCTGCTTCCTGCTCTTGCCCCTGTTCTGGTTTTCCTCCATCACCCCTTCTTCGAATCTACCATGATGCATACTTATACCCTACTTCTCACAGACCTTGCCCTCCTCGGCACAATAATCATATCAATACCAGCTCCAGCGCCCGAAACAGAAGCAGTAGGGAACCTCGCAGCACGTGGGGAAGGAGGTAGTGTACTTATCAACGTCAGTAAGGTAGAAAGTGACTGAGGTACAAGTCGATCATATGAAAGTGGGAGATGTCTCCTTTTGCGAAAAAGATCAAGCTCGTCATGCGTCTCAAAGCTGCAGAAGGCTTATGATAATGGGATATAAGCGAAAGAGATGGTTTGCCCTAGGTCCCTTAGTTATGCAATTAATGCTGTTGGCAACCGGAGGGGAGGGTCTGGTGGGTGCTATCGAGATGTGGCCGAGTTAAGTGGGTTAGGAGCAGAGCTCGAGATAGAAGGTCTTGGTTAGGAATAGGGCTGCTGTCGGTGAACGGGTGTCCCTGGCTCAACGTCTAGATTTAGGCGCCTTCTTCTCCCTTCAATCCTGTATTAACCCTGACGCGGTAAGACGAGCACCGTCTATCTAAGAGTCTTCCCAATGAACGCGGTATTCCTTGCGGGGCCTGCCACGTCCTTGCTTCGCATCCCTTTCGTCAACGATCTTTCCTTCCCATCTCTGTTGCTCGTAGATAACAGCAGTCCGAGATGTCAGGTGCTCCTTCGGTTGTTTGCCTGTACGCTTCATCACACCATCATCGCCTGTATGCTCGTCAAAGTCTGTCAAGTGAAAAGAAGGAGATGAAGAATCTAATCTATGATGAGGTTTGACAGGTGTGTAGCTGCTGATGTCGGATTCGTCTTCTGTATCGGTTTGCTCATGTGAAGAAAGCGGTGGGGAAAAGTGACAACGTTTAGTACGATGCTTCACTTGAAGCTTCTCTCTAACAAAAAGTTAATACCGCTTTTTCATGAAACGCGGTAAAGGCGTCTTGTATTTGTCTGCATCACTTTCGGATCCCGCCTCGTCGTCGTTCACGTCCGTCTCTTTACCGTCTCGCTGAAATCTCTTCTTCTCATCGACTGACGAGAGGGTACTGCGACGTGAAGGAGAAGTATTTAAGGTAGAATCTACCTTCTTCTCGTGAAGGGTAGAACGTCTGAACCGATACAATCTATCAGTATTGAGATCATCAAGTAGGGATTTTGGGACCTACTCAGTCGTTGAGCCCGTCACAGACGTTGGCGAAGTGCTGAGCGAACCCTGATCCCTATCCTGCTCCTTAGCAGTGCCGTCGTCACTGATATCGTTATCGTTATTCTGAACTACAAAAGAATTGCTTGTAATTTTCTTTTTTACGGAAACTCTGACGTCGCTTAAGGAACTTCTGTCCTATTGCTTTATTATTTCGATTTGAATTCATTCGAGGCATGAATAATTCTCGCAGACAACCTAGCAAGCCAAGGATTCAGTGGCCTCTTATGACCCATCATATGTGATGATTACCCTTACAGTATGAGTCGTAAGCCGAGGATTATAAACTTTGAGACACAGAGAAAAACATTTAATTCTTCGCTGATTCGACATTCTAATCATGTTTGACTTTTGCAAATTACCCCCGAAGCTTCGTGCTATGCTACACAAAAATCTTCTGCGACAAGGTATTCCGCTCGATTACAATCAGCTCTGCATCTATCCTAGCATCCTTCAAACCTGTCGCTTTATTTACGAAGAGGCCAAATCCTTTCTGTATCAGAACACTTTGACGATCAGAGCTATTTTAGAAGAAGATACACAATACCAATGCATCTCTGCAATGAATAAATGCTTGTAACGCAAAAGAGATGAAGAGGTACTGGGTCTAATCAAAGATTTTTAGAGATTCAAGGTCGAAATCTGATGCGATGAAGAGAAAGATATCGAAGAAGTGAAAGAGGCTGTAAAAGGGATCGCTGATGCGATCGGGCAAGTGAAAATACACTCTTTGGAAATCTCCCTTGATTGTAGGGCTCTTCCCGGAAACCAAGGATATTCTCGAACCTGTCACTATATGTCTCTAACTCATCATATTGAGGGGGGTTATGAGAGGAATACAATTCGGGAAGATTGGAAGACTCATACAATTGAGGGGATTTATTCAGTGCTTGGACCCTCATGATGCTACAAGGGATCCCTCAGGTCAACGTTTTCAACGTGCTCGCGGAATGAGGAGCTCGTTTTAAAAAGCGGTTGAAGTCAGATATATCAGTCTCTTTCAACAAAGAGTTGAAAATAATACAAGCAATTCAATCAGAGCTACAACTCAAGCTTTCAGGGCTGCAAAGTGCTGTGAAGCAAGGAGGTCTTTCGCGATGATGCGTCTAACTTTCTGAAAGGCATTCAAACCCAGTGCTCCGACGTATTGCAGCAAATTCGCGCCCTTGCTAGTTTTGAGAGGCCTTGTCTTTAGGCGCGTGCTCCTCCTGCATTTTCCAGCGTGTACGCACTCACACCCCAAAGCATTTGTACTCCCAACCTTACTATGCTTCGCCACAGTGTTCTTACACTAATATCATTCAGGGTTGAGCTAACCACGTACCGAGGATACTTACTTCGACATCAGTAGCGATACTATTCTGGAAGTCTCTTGTACAGATGGGGTGTCGGGCGAATCCTGCTTCTCATCTTGCTCCTTATCTTGATCCTCGGCAGTCGAGCGGTCGAATGTGTACTTCTCCCGCCAACCTATTCCTCGATAGTTGGAAATTCGATTGACCTGGAAATGGAGGTCTGGGCGAGCTACGATCCTCATTAGGATGACCCGGATGAAGAGAGGGACATGAAGTTGATGGGAGCAGGCAATGAGCGGGCGGCAGAGACTTCGGTGGATAGTGGGACATTGAATCCGCTGCGAAAGCTATCAACGTCTAATCTTCCAATTTTCAATTTGATTATGATCAGCAACTGCGACATTTATCAGCCGCCGCCGAGACACATCGAGATGATTCAGGACCTTCGGTATGTCATTGAGCGTAATTGGCTGTTGGAACAAGAGTCCCAACAATTTATCCAGGCCATGAATGCTGCTGAACCTCAGGAGGCAGAGAATTGAGAATGCGGAAAATTACCTTACGGCCCACGGAGGCATTGTCATTGCAATGTCAGGTTCGTCCTCCCTTCTATTCAGCCTCGGTCAATTCAGCCTCGGCTTCTTCCCATGTTCCTCGCCTACCTCAAATGCGAACGAAAACCGTGCTCCAACCAACCCTCGAACACTCGTCGCCCTCTCGACAAGAAGGCGCGTAAGTGCGCGAAGAGTGCGAAGAAGCGGGCAGATAAGGATGGGAAGAACTACGGGGAGAGCCCGAGACAATATGACTACACTGACTTGGACGATGGGCCACCAACCAAAAAGCTTAACCATCCGAATGATGAGGAGGTTTATCGTGCTGATATTATATATGATCTATACCGGTGCATGCATTGTTCCTCCACTAGTACCAATCTTAGACTACCCATCCAAGTAGCCTTAACAAGGAACCAGCTGCCCTTTCACCACCTGATCATTTATAATCTAGTCAATCCCTACTCCGTTCGAAAACGCTTCGCTAGGTCTTGTGTCGTCCGCAGTGAATGAAAAAGTAGGAGTCGATGAGATGATATTAATAGATCGAGACTGCTTCCAATGCTCTGGAAAAGGAAACAGTAGTCAAGAGCAAGCAGTTCAGATGCTCGGTCGTCGAATTTCAAGACCGTCCTGCGGAGTGTTTTTGACAAGATCATGGCACTCTTGAACGTCTGCCGGAACTGCGGGCGAGGAAAAATTCGAGAGGGTACATGCAGAAGCGGTTGTCTTCTTTGGAGTAGTGATGTGTGTGGAACATGACTTGTCTGTGGGTAAGAGCAATCGTAGAGGCGATTTTATGCTTGCGTTTTTACACGTTGATGCGCCACCTGAGATGTGTGCGACGATGAGAACAGAGCTGGCATACACTGCTAGGAGTTACCTGTAGACTATTCAAGGTGGTGGTTGTGAGAAACAGTTGATCCGCCACGCCAAGGCAGGTCTTGGCAGGACAGGACAGGTTCATCCGTCACATAGCAGTCTATCAGCCAGGTGAAAGATAACAGCTTCCCCTGATCGATTGTATCGCACAGGACGCTGCTCACTCTGAGCAGAGCGAGGCGACGGTGCTGTACAAACAACGCGGGCAGCTATAGCCGGCTATGAGGCAGCCATTTCAGGCTCCTCTGTGCTGCGCACCCTCCCAGTATGAGGAGCCATAACAGACTCCTTTATGCTTCCCCTGCTCCCTTCGTGCTCCCCCTTGCTCCCTCGCTGCTCCCTCGGTGCTCCCTCCAAAGCGGCGATGCTCCCTTTCTCGAACGGAAACGGTAATCGCCAATCCAAAGTTCGGGGTGTATATAACAGCGTTAGAGGGAGCAGCGAGGGAGCACGGGGGAGCACCGAGGGAGCACCGGAGGGAGCAAAGGGGCGCAGCACAAGGGAGCCGAAACTGGCAGCCTCGTAGCCGGCTAAAGCTTCTCGCTTTGATATCGATAACATTATGTCGAGGTTGCTACCTAATAATGTCACGGTTCGTGCCCATATGCGGGTAGCAGGGAGCAGCAGGGGGTAGCAGGGAGCAGCAGAGGGTAGCAGGGGGTAGCAGTATTTCCGGCTTTGTGTTTTGATTTTCTTTGTATTGGCAGATTGTGTTGGAATGTTCCAGACACAACGACGATACGGTGTTGGAGTGTTCAAAGGCGTTCCTTCCATGGGTTAAAATATTCCAACTTGCCCCGGATACTTTCTTTTCTTCTTCATGCCACGTCTTGTATCTTAAATCTAGACTTCAAGTTCAAGCAGTATCCTTGCATCTGGACCACTATCGTGACACCTAACCACGCCTCCAATCGTTTTTGGCTCGGCCACATACCTCCCGCTGCCCAAAATCCAAGGGTTTGGGCAGCAGGTAGAGTCACAGGCGACGGACGCATTGCCACTTCCGCTTTCAAAGATGAGCGATAACCGAGGACAGCTTGAGCTGGGACTCTGCTCGGCTGCAAAGCCGCTCAACCGTCACCTTCCTTCTACCCACGACTTGCCTTTGGGGGGCCCAGGGTCAGGTCCCTCCATCTCATGACAATGGTTTCTTATCTTTGATTTTCATGTTTAGAACAACGAATGAAATGCAAGCATGACCTATCGAGCAGCGTCTACAGGATATCAACCTAGCAGTGCCAAAGTGGATGGATCCCTTTGGAGGTATTTTGATGGACGGTTGTATTCGAAATCTTCCTGTCTTATGCTGAAGCGTTGGCGTCGAGAGGTGTGCGGCGAAAAGGCGGTTTGGAACGGTGGCAGGGGGAGCTGGTCATTTGCGGTCGACAAGACACTTTGACTGTCTAAATGCAATTTAAGCAACGAGATCTTCATGGTGCAATATACAGAAGCCTGGGAGAACATGCGAGTAAATGAGGTCACATGAGCAGAAACACAAGCTGAAATTGTTTGATCGCGACGTTCTTATTCTCCTGATATCCTTCGTTGTTTCTCTCTCTCTCTAGCCCTGTGCTGCTTATGCTTTTCTCAACAGCATCGCAACATGCAGGACGAGCGTTTAAACCCTCCCTATTCAAGTGCACTCAGGCTTCAGCGTCACATCAAGTCCAATCTCGCGCAAACGCTTGATGTTGTTCTGAACGTACTGCGTCGCGACTTCTGGAGCACTTGCTGCAAGATCTAATAATGCGTTTCCATCTTCATTCTTCTCGAGCGAAGTCTCCTTGATTGACGGCAAAGCTTTAATGTATAGAGAACCTCTTTTCATGAGACCAGCTACTAGTCTTGAAGTCCGCCCATCTTCATCTTTAAGAGCAGAATTAAACTCCTGATCCAGAGGACAGAGGTCGTTGTCCATAAGCAGACCAAAGATAGTCTCAGCATTCTGATAGTCATACAGGTAGAGCTTGATGGCAATGTGAATGAGAGTGTCCTTCAGACAATTTTGTGCATTACGCGCTGCACCAGATTTAAGAATAGTCTTCGTCACACATAGATCTCCCCTCTCTAATGAAGAAGCAATAGCCTTGTGCAGTGATGTATTCTCAGAATCATCTCGACTATTGATGTCGCAACCATAAGCCTCCAATTTCTTTATTGTCCTCATCGATGCCTTCTCATACAACTCACATTCATGCACAAGCTGTCGGCGGATGACAGACGCATTCAAGCAAAGAAAAAATGTATAAATAAAGCTTGTAAAGCAAGAGAAAAGAAGTTCCCGAGCATGAGAAGAGCCCCCCTTCCTTCCCCTGCCACCGATCCCAAACAAACCGATCCCAACCCCCCCTCTCCTACAATTCAACATGACACTCACTCTTCAAGTTTAACGCCCGATCCCACGAGGAGGGAAAGGGAAAGGATCGTGCAATATCCCAAAATTCTCTTCTTATGAAACACTGTACGCGTAATTTTGTTGCAGGCAGAGCACATGCACCTGGTAATACTCATGTACGAAATAGATCAGGTATGTTGTCGAGTCTGGGCGCAGTGATTTCACTCGCTTTGTTTCGTTGAACTAGACACGCCACAAGAATCATGTTCGGAGTGCGCGACTAACGTCTCAGCCGACGAACTGTACGAATGAAAATCAGTCTTACTCTTCCTGTGAAGGATGAAGCACTTGAGAAGCTGTGTCCACAACACACAACACATGATAATTAGTGACAGTGAAATCTGAGAGTATGAGGCTTCTTATATTTTGTAACTTTTGGAAGTATGGTTCCATCACATCCTTAGAGCCACGATTAGGCTGATGAAATTATTCTCAGTGTAAATCTGTCAGCCTCGTATGCTGAGTAGTCAGATGTCGAGATAAAGCACCAGTAATGCAGATCAACGTCATCTTCAGCAGGCAATGCCCTATGTACAGCGTAAGGCGGCCTGGACAGGAATTTCAAGAACATGAAAGTGGGAGCAATTCTGCTGTACGAAATGCAATGACTTCTTCAGATTATTTCTTCTTTAGGGCAAGGGTATGGGCGGAATGTAAGGGTGAGTGGGGCTGGAGAGTGGTCACCACTGAAAAGCGTCTGCTTCCGACACGCAATTTGGGATGGGCTTCTACTGTCGCTAAGATGGTGAAGGGGGAGGGGAGTCGAAGAGGGTGGTAAAGAAGACGAAGAGGAGCAGAGAGAGGGTACGGAACAGGGAGATGACGATGAATCAGGGCAAACCTCAGTTAAACGTATCTGTAAAGACACTTCGATCTATTGCAATCCGGATGGCTAATATAGCCAAAGAGGTCGACAGAATGCTGTTGGAAGACGAGGTCATATGGGGCATTTTGGTATGTAGGTTGAAGCTTAATAAGAGAGTCTATCTACCTAGGAGCGAGCAGGTGAAAACTCTACTAGCGGGCCCCAGCCCTATCAGCCCTATGAAGGCGGAGATTAACATCTCCCCTATTTCCAACATAGATTTCCTATTTTGTGCAGATATACGACCCACAAACGCACAGTTTGTACATTTACAGATGTACGAACAGGTTCAAATCGAGTCCCCCAGCGCTGTCCCTTGGTGCCGCCGCATTGTACGAGTACCCTTTACTTAACGCTGTAACCTAGTGCTATCCCCTACCAGCGTCACACATGTCAACAGTATAAGTCAATGTTACTTTAAGCCAGGTTTGCGCAATAGTTATGCATTAAAGAGGACTCGTATTAGCTCATTTTGCGGCCACTAAGGTAGTTATGTCTAAGAAACAAGCGTTACAGAGAAAGAACAATAGCATGAATACATGACACAAAACGCTAATAAAAATCCGTGATAGCCGGTAAATTACTACAATACAACTCCTATCACTCAGTATTCGATGGTCCCGACTCTTCTTGCGACCTGGAACGTACGAGCTTAAGCTTAAGAAGCCCACCTGGAGGCGGGATTATGATTCTGGATTGCCGGCCTCGTGACCTGGGTTCAAGACGGATTCCAGAAGCAGTTTGAATTACATCTAGAACCGAATCAGTAAGGAAAGAAGGTTGTTGCCAGTCTTCATCCTCATAGTCTAGCAAGATATCTTTTAGGAATTTAAAGATGTCTTGATTGTTAGATTTAGCCTTGATCGTAGGCTGTATGAGCATGAGTAGCACGATTACTACAGCCCAGGGAGTCCTTTCGCCCGATACTATGGTTCCTTTGTCCAAGTGAAGCGTTTCCAATATGATACTGACTAATAGACCCTTGGATCTCATTTGCGATTGAATTGTAGTCTCCGACACTCCAGTGTGTCGCGCAAAAGTCGATATGAGAGGACCTCGAGATTTATCACTGTTGTTAATATGCCAGACGTGGTAATCGGCGAGATGCCGATAGATAGTTCCTGCGTGTGTAGTAATTGTACTGGCGGAAAGAAGCTGTAGCGCTTGATGTAATTCCTGACTCTCACGAGGAACATTTCCTTTTAACCGCTCAATCGCGGTTCGAAACTCTTCCCGTCGGGACAATTTGTCTTTCAGGTCGCCGTTGCGATCGCCGTTGCGGTTACAAGGCCTGAGCAACAATGTAGGGGCCAATGAAAGTGACATCTTGTCTTGTAAGAATACGAACACCCGCAGTAAGAAGCTTTATAACAAACGAGACACTAAGCTTCGGACAATTTTTGTGTTTCAACTCGTAAGCTTGATGACATATATAAAATTATAAGTGACATGCATCTTTCTAGATGAACATGCAGAAATGAACTTGATCTGGAACGGCCTTGACCTGCTATTACAGTTAAGCGAAAGCACTTTGATGGAAAATGAACGCAGAACGCTTCAAGAAGCACAGGCAAGACTTTACCCGCTTACAAACCAATCAGTGATGTCGACAGCAGAAGATACGGTTCAAGGGTTTGAATCTTTCCTGAAGATTTATATCGCAAAACGTCAATTCGATAAATCCGCACATGAGGGATTAGAAAACAACTTGAGATACGAAGTAGAGAATGATCAAGATTATTTGTCAGAGCTATTGGAGTGGGTTGCAGTGCTTGAATATCTTGATGATAACCCAGAGCATCAATGGATAGAAGTGAGCTACACCAGAATTCTGATTGCTTATCAGAATTACTTTCATTACATATAAGACAACAACAAGAAGATTAAATTAGATTACCAATAGTTAGATGAATTTTTGGAAACTTTGTAGACCATTCCAAAGGGAGCAGTCTCTTTTTGACAGAATTAATCGATTTGCTAATGTCGTCTGGGTTGAGGTAGCTAGTCGTGGCGCAGCACCATCATGGAAAAAGTGACCAAAAACCAGGTGCGTTGAGGTAATTGCAGATGCTTCTGATTGGCTGTCAGATTTGGGGACAGCGGTAGTAGTTGGCTAGTTTGAAGCTCAAACAGGTATGCAATCTGGCGATTGATTCGGAGCTCAACCTACACTTCACCTACGAGTCTCCCCAATTGTTGAGAAAATATGGGGTTGGTAATAGTGCTCAGGCCTGCAGTTAGTAAAACCGCGTTCCATCGAAACAACCCACCTTCTCCAACTTCATCCACCATGCTCAGAAGAGCTCCGTTAACTCCAATTTCTGGTAACAAGCGCCCTAGGAAGGAGCTTGATTTGTTGACCAAAGGAAAAATTGCTGGGCAAGCGGAGCTAGGAGCTGAACCCACCCAAATCGGAAGTAGTTTAAACATTCCGCGAACCACCGTTCAGAGCGTTTTGAAGAGGCTTGAAACAGCACCCTCCGGAGTCAACAAGCCACGACCTGGAAGGCCTACAGTCATTACCCCTAGAGCAGCTCGAGCCCTGCTTCGTTACATACGATTGAACCCCAAAACCACCTGGGTCAAGCTGAAACGCGACACTGGGCTCGATGTTGATAGGGGTACTCTCCGTCCTACATTAGAAGCTCACGGAATGGCTCAACACCTATTATCGCGTTGGATCATACTCAACAGGCCCAAATAGGTGAATATGAAGCTATTCAGACACTACTAATTTGTAATTTGTAATTTGAATTCATACACCCTTGTGACATCGGTTTAGGTCCGACCCATGGGGGAAACTACGCTATGTTCACGCCGCCGAAACAATGAAATTGAGACAACGTACCCAGTAATGAATCTATAGCTTCTGTTCAGCGCATGACGCTTGAACCCTTGATGCGTGCCTGTGCTGTTTCCTTGCAATGCATCGTTCTTGCCCTGCTCTTTATTGCCGATATCCTATACAACGATGTCCCGGTCTCCGATCGCGAAGACGATCCCTTTGCACCTGTGATGTTCGTGGTTGTAATGCAGAAAACTGTGTTCTCTTGCTCGATGATTGCCATTCATCGAGCAAAGAAATATGTGGTGAAAGAGAGGCGCGAACGATGAGGAGGTAGAGTGTGGTTGTATTGATGATCGTATCCTGCTCTTGTCTTGTGTCACGGACGTTGAATAAATTGTTGGTATAGGCGTGCGGTCGCAGTCGTTTGATGCTTAGCTCTGATCGATAGTAGAGGATGCGGTCTGCCCGGGACCACTACAATCCTGGTCGTCCTCATGTGCTTCCGATCGCCCACGTAGGTAGATGCACGGGCTCGGCGAGCCCCCCCAGTATATCAGCGCAGCCGACGGGTCACTACTCCTTCGACCACTTGTAGTCACGAACTCGAGACACTCCTGGACTTACACGGAACGGTTATTCTACCGGTATCTTTCCATCACTTACTGATAACGGCATTGTCGATGAGCAGAGAAGTCGAGCTCGACGAGCCCCTTCAGTATACCAGCGCAGTCAACGGATCACTCCTTCGACCACTTGTAGTCACGAACTCGAGGCTCATCACCTGGATCGACTATTCTACTAGTAGTCTTTCCATCTCATACTGACATCGACTTGTCATTAGTCTTCCCCGTGGGTTGTAGCTGTTAGGGAGGGTGTTGTCGCGTAGGTGAAAACTCTGCACGACTGCTTTCACGACCACGCAACGTTCTAACGTCGCCTACCGGAATTATGTTGCATACGTTGCATGCAATATACATAAGGCACGACCCCTATGCTGGTTTCCCCTAGGCCCGAGGGGTCACTCAGAGTGTTTTCCTCGCGGCAGGTTCACAGTTCGAGGCGGACAAGACCTCTCGCTGCCCAGATTCCGGCAGTTTACTTCTTAAGCATGGGTCGCAGACGTTTCGCCAGCGATACGTACACGTATCACAGTCGATTCCTTCTCTAATCACACCGGCACGCGCTTCTGTCCTCTCGGGCTATATAGACGATGTCTTCGGCTAGGGGTTGACCCTACCACCAAGGCATCCGAGAGTCAGAGCTCAGTGAAGGGGTAAGGTTCTCGGGGCCGACAGTCGCCGCCATTGTATACCACGCCTCGAAGCAGCGCTCGCTGGGTCGTAGCTGACAATATGAACTAGGTCGGAGTACCACATAGTTGTTCTAGGTGCTGGTAAGCTTCGTACACTACGATTCTGCCGAAATATACTGACCAGTACCAAATAGGTGGCGTTGGGAAAAGCTGTCTTACCGGTTCGTTATGTTGATGATCTAGCGAAAAGGAGGCAGACGCTGATTTGCATCGACAGCGCAATTTGTACAGAATGTGTGGATAGAAAGCTACGATCCAACAATAGAAGACTCGTATAGGAAGGAGATCGAGGTCGATGTACGTGACCGACAGCTTCATGTTGAAATTCGCCCCTACTGACTTCAAACAGGGCCGTAAATGTATATTGGAGATAATAGACACCGCTGGCACGGATCAGTTCAGTAAGCTACTTCTGTACCTCATTTACTCGCAAGACGCAGCTGACAACGTCCCGTTCATAGGTGCTATGAGGTACACTTACCCTTCTCCCCACCATCTCAATACCTACCTAATCCCTTCACTTTTTCCAACAGAGAACTTTACATGAAGTCCGGCCAAGGCTTTCTTCTCGTCTTCTCCCTCAACTCCCCCTCCTCCCTCACCGAAGTAACCAAACTTCGCGACACGATCATCCGCATCAAAGACGACGTATCCGTCCCTCTCGTCATTGTCGGCAACAAATGTGACCTCGAAGAAGACCTCATCGTCTCTCCCGCCTCTCGATGGGGCGATGCTCCCTATTACGAGACGAGCGCGCGGCGAAGAGCGAATGTCGACGAGGCGTTTGTGGATCTCTGCAGGCAGATTATCCGCAAGGACGTGCAAAGGCCAGTTAACATTGTGAATGAACGGCCGGGAATCAGACCGCAGAGGTCGTCTAAAGAAAAAAAGATGAGGACGTCTGAAGGGGGAGAGAAGAGGACGAAGTCGATGGAAAGAAAACAATGTACAATTCTGTGAAAAAGGAAGAAGTGAGCATTCGGATCGAGTTAGGCTGACTGCTACTAAACGAACAAATCGATGCTTTGAGAATACTCTTGCGGATCTACTGTATCACAAGCGATCCTTCGAAAAAAATCATGGTAATTGCAGACTCAACGACATCAGCATTAAGACATTGCTACTGTCAAACAAAATGATTCACGGAAGCACACATGAGAACAGAACAAACTTTCAGCATAAGATTCATAGTCAAGACTGATTTCTTTCCCTTTCGGATCTTGATCATGATCACTCACTAGTAGGTCTGCAAAAACTAAAAAGATGTCGATTATTCAAATTACTTTTTATCAACGGAGAATTTTCATTGTGACGGGGCTCAGAAATGAACATGTCGATGGTGAGGGATGATGCAAAAACGGAAGAACGTGAGGTCTCGTACTTTCTTCGATGAAAAGGCATGAGCTACGTGCAATGGGACTAGACACGCACTCTCTTCGGCTCGAGGCCTGTTCTGATCCCCATTCGGTCTGAGGTCTGCTGTCGAGATCGTAGTGTGAAGTGATCTTTTGTTGCCGATGTTCCGGTGAAACCTCTCAACTCACACATTTCAGGAACGATCTTCATCGTCCTCAGCCCACATCTTCTCTTTGCATTCACCCATCGCTCCTCATACCCCTGTGCCATCACGGCCCTCGTCTGCGTCGGCGCTATCACGCCATCATCTCACAACCTTGCGCTCGAAAACACGGCCTCGCTCTCGCGCTCGATGCGCGCTTTAAGGTCTGGGTCAACGAATTTGCCGACGGCAGCCATGAGGGCGGAGATTTGAGTGGAGCTCGGTTTTGGCGCTAGGCCAGGTCAAGAGGAAACGGGGGGAGTAGGCGCGCCCGCTGGATGGAGATTTAGTTGGGTTGGTGTGGTAGAAAAGAGGGATGAGATATGTAGGAGGGGCGATTTAAAGTAACGTACCACATACTTCGCACATGCAACTGCCGTGACCAGCTTCGCATCGTTCTTTACCAATGCCGCCCTTTTCAGCTTCGACACCGACCATGAAGCCGCTGAGACACCAGTCTGTTCATGAAGGTCAAGGTGATGATCACTCAGTTGGAGACTTGAACGCTTGACGCGTCAACAAACATGTCTAAAACACATAGCTATCTCACCGAGATGAAGAATAGGATTGATTAGTGGGTAACAACGACGCTACAATAAAGGAAAGGGTCAGGATAGGAACATATCGGAGTACTAGCCGGTTGTCGTATCATGCAACTTGGATATTGTTTGACTCATAGATAAAGTGGTCGCGACGTCTTAATGGTATTGATTATGGACATCTGGGCAGATCTGCAGTTCCGCAACACATACAGGAGAGGTTCTGATGATCACTGATATCCTCACTGCTGGCATTTCTGTAACGGTGCAAGCAGAGCGAGGTAGAACGAGTCGAGTACGTGGAAAGCTTGCCAGCGCGATTACAGTACCCCGCATTAAGTCACGGTCGCGCGCTCCCCAACCAATACACCCCCCACCTGCATCAACCATTGAACCATCAAATTCAGCTGGGGAACTTCAATATTTGGGCTAGTTATTTAGTAGTATATGACTTATAATTCCCCGATCAATATTTAGTATGCCAGCCCTCCGCTATAATTAGAGCTTCACATCTGCGTGGCATACTGGAAATTAGCCCCTCTATTACCTTCTCCCGTATGTTCCCCCAGGCCTTCTGTAAAATCTGGAACAGTTGGGTTTCAGCTTCCTCGCCTTTACCCTTCAATTTATCCAAATCCGGATAGACTTTATAGGCTTCCTTCTTCAGTAGGGCCCAGAGATTTTCGATGGGGTTCAAATCGGGGCTGTACGGAGGCCACTCCATGACTTCTATACCCATTTCCTGGAACCAGAGCTTCGATTTCCTGGCCCTATGTATCGGAGCGTTATCCTGCATGAATACTAGTCCTGGCTCCCATATGCCAGCCAAATTGTGATCCAAAATCTGAATGTAGGAGGCTGCTGAATAGCCGTGTTTTTTGGATTCGAAGTCCCGATCAAGCAGGTATAAATCCGATCTTCCAGAACCCCAGAAAGCTCCCCAAACCATAATGGAAAAGAGCTTTCCACTGGGAATTTCCATTACTTTATCTCTATCCCATTTCTGTTTGGGAATTCCAAACACCCATTCTGGTGTTTTACCTGATCCCCGAGCCACGGATGCTTCATCCGACCAGATGACATTGCCCCATTGATCCACGGTCCAATCCTTATGCTTTTTAGCCCATTTTAACCGAAGCAGAGCAACTTCAGGTGTTAATTTCGGTCGCCGAAGAGCTAGTCAGTGAGAAATTCCGTGAGCTCGTAGTGTTGCGTTGAGAGTTCTCGCGTCCAAATCGATCCCGGTGTTCGTTTTCAGCTGTCTCCAGGTGATTTTAGGCTCCGATCGTAACTGACGTAACAGTACCCTAGCTGCTCGAGGGGTAATTGATAAAGGCCTTCCTGATCTGGGTTTATTGACTCCGGAGGGTGCAGTGCAAAGCCTTCCTAAAACTCCATTTATGGTGGTGCGGGGAACGTTCAAATTGCGACTGATTTGGGTGGGTGTAGCTCCTAGCTCAGCTTGCCCCGTAATTTTCCCTTTAGTCAACAAATCGAGCTCCTTTCTTGAGGTCTTATTACCAGAAATTGTAGTTAACGGAGCCCTTCTGAGCATGGTGAATGTGGTTGAAGAAGGTTGATTGTTTTGAAGGTACGCGATTTTACGTGTTTTCGCTTAAGTGACCGTGACTTTTTGCAGGGTACTGTAGATGGGTGGACAAGTAAAATCTTGGTATACGAGGACACGAGGGTACAGAGGCATGTAGTGAATACCCCTAGCGCCAAGCCGGCTTCCGCCGGAGCGGAAATAACTAACCACCGGGGTATACGTACCCCGTTTCCAACAGGTAATGGCCACACAGTCAATGCAAGCGCCGTCAAGGCAAACAGCATTGACGGCGGAAATTGACTCTTCGGACGCAATCGTAGCTTTTGGGACTGCGGACGAAGTCACCCCCTGTTGGGACCGTGCCTAGAATCTAACCACACTGCAGCGAAGGTAGTGCGTAGCTGGATAGAATGTTTGATCAATAGAGGTAGCTCTAACTAGGAAACTAAGAATACAGAAGGAAGAAGACAGTTCCGAGCTGTATCTATAGTAGGGCGAACAAAGGGGCGAAGTAGCCGGTTTGCTAGGGCTCGGATAGATGGAATGTTCCAGCATATTCCGATCCGGAACATCGCTGTTCCTTGTTCACACACCGAAATCCCTAGGGCCTATTGGCTAGACCCTATTCAATGCCGACACGCTTCGTAACACCCCCTCGATTATCGAATCAACGAAACCTTGATAATTTGAAAAGAATGAACATGAAATTGTTCAAAAATTTCCAGAATTTGGAGGAAGATATCGATCAAAATCTATGGCGGGGTAACGCAGGGTATCAGAAATGAAAATCACGCTAAAAAATGAGACTTGGGCATTACTACTAGTGTTTAAAGTATCGAGCCCGATTCACCGAGCCAACCAGAAGAATGCAGTAACCCCTCCTCTACCTTCAACCTTCGTAAAACAATGTTCTGTACCCTTGCACACCCCCCTGATGTTCAACAGTCTGATATGCTGGTGATCTTACCATTTCGGGCTACCGCTGTATCATGTACCATATGTACCTTACACACCGAAGGGCTGCTTACGTTCAGTAAGAAGTTTCTCAGCCTATGGCGATCACACAGACGGATCCGAGACTTTTTCGAACGTAGCGATCAAGGAAGCAAAATGGCAATATTTATTCTCGTTGACAACGTTAGTGAATTACTGACCCTTCCTGATAGAGTAAGTGTAAGCATACGTAGTAGTATATGTCATAAGAGAAAGTTCGCATCGATAGATAGAATGATTTTTACTCATGCAATCAATCAATGACGGTATTGTACGATCTCCCAAACGAGGTATTGGAAAAGATAATTAGATTTACACGGGAAGACCAACAGTCATGGTCAAATCTTATCGATCTTAGACGTGTGAACAGTATGTCTTGAGGTTTGCATTTTGTTACACCAAGCTGAACAAATACAGAGCTATTGAACGAGTTGGTCTTGTATGATCTTCTTCGTAATAATCTTCATGTGAAGGCTGCTTTGAACGATATATATGGCCTGCAAATCCATATGAATGCAAATTCGAATGAGCGTGGCGCATATTTCGAGAATACACTTCAAACAGCAGCTCAACATCAAGAAATAACTTGTCATCAAAAGTTTATTGCTACTCTCTGTTTCGACAACGATGGTAATAGAACAGTAATATTAATTAACAACAAGAAAAGTCTGGACCTGTGATCTTGGCCCTATGTCATTGCACTGGACAGAAAGTGACTGTCATCCGCGGCTTCCTTCCGTTGTCGAAGCTGCAAGTGGATAACACATCTCTCTGTCCATCCGAGTATGCATAGCTATACGCTTCAGGGCATGCTTGAGCGAGTACAGGGTTCGGATCTAATTTACACACAGAGGGACTTGAGTAATTACCTGTGCAGCATGCAGCATCTGTTCCAAGAAGAGTACAGTTTGATAGGCATCCGGCAACCTGTGACCTGTTCATTAAACGCGAGGGAGGAAGAGACTTACCTTCTTTGAGCCATATGTTGTCACTTGGACATATCGCAGTTGGAAGTTCTTCGCTTCCGACTAGTCCCAACCAAGCAGGCACCGGACAGCTTCGCGATTGGCATTGCTCGGAACCGGGAAACGTAATACTTAGCGGCTGTGAGTGCGCGTCAACTGCCACCACCGTCAGTACGAGAAGTAGGTTTGGAATTTCTCTGTTAACGTACCAATACTAACATCGCCCCAAACCGTGTCATTGTCAAAGGTAAGTTCTGCCAAAGTTACGTTCTTTGACGATCTTCCATTACAATCTCGTGCACCACAATCACCTACTGCACAGCGAGAACCTGTACCATTGCAATCCGATCGGCCCCAAACTCTGCCTGACCAAGGTGCCGCCACAGTCACGGTAAAAGATTCATTTTTTGACAATCCGGGTGGCGCGGTCAGGTTAATAGGTTTTTTGTCTTCTAGATTAACGCCAGTTATTGCTGGGTATATAAATTGATCACATTTGTTCTCTATTTCAAGAAGAAGATCCGATCCGCAAGTCAACGTTACAAAGCTTATAGTAATAACAAGATATAGCAAGTTCTTGTAATTCATTGTCATAGTAGTGAAGAAGTAAGACGATTCAATCAAAGGCCTTCAGGGTCTTCTCAAGTTTTATAGAAAATTTGACAGAATAAGCATAAGCATTGCTTACGATGTACAAGGTGATATAATACCAGGCAGTCTACCAAACTTGACAATCAACATTGATCTTTAATTATACTACACAGACGAGAAACATCCATTGACATGAAGTCAGTAACTTTATTCAGAAAATGGTTTCCAGGCAAGAGCAAAGAGAAACCCACTGCAAGGAATGAGACCGAGCCTACAAGAGTTTTTGCTATTTGGAAGCCGCTCCCCCCATTACCTCTGGCTATCAACAAGTTACCTAGAGGAGGGTCACCATGGCAAGTGTCTCGTGGCCCCGGTGATATGCACCCGTTGAGACCCTCTCCTGAACCCTATCAGGAGAACCCCTTCTTATTCGGTTCTTCCAACAAGAAGTGAAGGATAGAGTACAGTCGCTCGAGCAATTGAAGGCTCTGATTGGTTGGACTATATTGCAATATCAGGACGATATGACCTGGTCTAAAGCACCATTATACCCTCAACAATAAGAGGTTTCAGCCCGCCATTCCTACTTTCTAGATAGCATAAATCATACATCACCATACTAAGAGAAGCAATCTGACTCCCAGACAAAAATGTCTTCAATCAGTCATTATTCCCTTTGATGACCATGTTCGCCATTGTTATCCCTTGTCAGTCCGCGGTGTCTTTGGGATTGAAGGGAATGATAATGAAATTACGGGTAGTGCAGATGACTGACAATGGCGTTACCACGTCTCCAAAACAAATAGTCAGCACTTAGTAACCGTCAGACTGGTGACCGACGGACATACATCTGTGCCCGATAGGCCACGTCCTCCCTACTACCCCTGCAACTTTCGACTTGCGAGATTCCAACGAAGGGTAAAAAGCGCCAAAATCAGACCACGACCAAATAAAGAAGAGCTAAAAAAGACTAAGCTTCAGGAGAGCCACGCTTGGAAGTAAGAACATGGACAGGGATGACGTGAGAAGCAATAGTTCCACCGAACAGAATCAGAGAAAGAGAGACAAGAAAGGAAAACACCGGGGGCTCGAAAAAGGGCGTTAATTTCTTCTCGGCCGGGATAGGGGGGCATTCACTCCTTCACAAGCCCAACCCTAGCGTTGCCCTTCCCTTCATTATGGCTTTCTGATAGGAAAAGGTAAACGGGATGTAAAGCAACTACAATGTACTCAATGAAGCCCTGAATGCTGGCACACTATACCGGATCTGAAGCTCGTGGCCGCTTCCTCCCATCCCTCCCTCTGTCAGACCCTGGCACCGGCACCATTCTCTCCTACCGCAATGCGGGTATCTGGACGAAAGGATCCGAGGGCCATTATGGAACGTGGCTGCGGATATTGGTTTTTGCGGTACGTACTTGGTGGCTTTGAGGATTCATGTGAGGAAGTGAGAATAAAGGACCAAGGGAAGCTGGTTGAGAGGTTGGAGAAGAGAGTGCTAAAGTGGAGAGACGATGAGATAAGGAGAGACGATACTTTGAGAAATCTCTATGTGATTTATCATTGTCCGGGACCCCTCCCAAAACACTGGTTGGGAAAGTTCAGGTTGGTGGGTAGAAGGAAGATATTTTCTCGAGGGAGATTCTCCGGCTTTATAGCCCGGAGCTAAGCTAAAGCTAGACTAGCTGAATATCAAATATCTGAATACCTAGCACCTTCCAACTCCCTCATTCTTTGAACGGATACTCAACTAGACTGTAAAAGTATCATTCCTTTTATATCATTTTGTCACATATATAATGAGCTACAGTGTAAGTCAACACTATAATAATCGCCTTTTGTTGGAAATGGTTATAATACCCCTTTAACCGCCACAAGGTCGGCCACCCCTATGATCTACAATGCTCGTAGGGGGAACCCCACCAATGACTAAGCATACGAGCATTTACTTGGATTCGGCGAGTCGGCGGGCTATGAAGCACCCGTACGTCAAGCTGCTAGCAAAGTTGGCCTAGCTGTTGATCAAAGGGGGTGGCGGTTAAAGGGATAAGTATACCCCGGTGTTACTAGATATATGCCTCTACTACATAGTCAATATATCTACATGCACCTATTCCCTCTGACCCTCATATACCAATACCTTTAGTGTCAGGACCGGATCAACGCTTGGATCCGATCCTAGGGTTGATACCTAGTACGTCACTTGGCTCGCTGGTTATAAAGGGTATTAGGGACGTTCTAAGCATAGCTTAGCGCAATTGCTATCTTTTGTACAGATGGTCGAGTGGCACTTCAGTTACCTATAACCCTGGCGCTTACATTTAGACGGTAATTTGAACCATAGATGACAATTGTTTTATTGACTCGAGCTAACGCTACGATAGACACTCGCAAAATATGTAGGCCTGGTTACCCACAGATTATACAATCGCCACCGAACTGTACCATCCCATAGGGAAGGTACATTTAAAGAAGGTAACCATATATTCTCCTAAGGTATCTAAGTTTTGTGCGGAAGGGTGAAACATCACGCTAGTCTCAGTAGCGCGCAAGCGTGTCTCGAGAGAAAGAGTGAAAGACTCGAGAGACGGATCTGAGCGTAATGGGTGGAATCATCTTTCAATGGCGAAGGATTTACAAAAGAGAGAGATGCTTGACAGCAACACAGACATTGTTTTTCGATGTTCTAAGCATAAAACCATTCGGTACTCGGTAGCCGACGTTATCCCCGCATTCATCCGGCGCTAGTCCGGCGCTAGGGGATTCAGGGGATTTACCTTCCCACTTCTTCCTACCTACCAGATAGTTCAATCAATACATCCATCCCCACCCTCGTGTCCTCGTATACCAAGACAGTTCTGTCGGTCGATCAGGATTTCTATATTCAATGAACACCCTAATATGGACATTCTGTTGAGAAATTTTTCTTCATCACTCGATTCCCTAAGCTTTCGATAAGGTTTTGATGCCAAGGCTTTCAAAGAAGCAATCGTTAGACTCATTTCCAAATCGTCGTCTGTCTGTTGCTCTGCTTCGGGTGACGTCATGTCTACTGATATAGATCTGGGCTTTAGAGATTTGGACTTCTTAGTCTTGCGTTGGAGTGGAACGTTTGAAGCGTGCATTGTTTCAAAACCACTGTCTGAAATTGCCATTATTGAAAAAATCCTATCTGTGTTAATTCAATGTCAAGGCAGCCTGAATATATATCAAAGTCAGATGTCATAGAACAGTCAACGAGTGCTTATAGTTGCGATGTGGGCTGAATAGACGTGACCATGATTACTCGATATTACATTTGATATATTTAGTTATTGGGGCGCTCAGTTCTGGTCAGGATGACCATCGCTTGGTACCGAGGTAAGACGGTGATAATACTGATTAGGCCGATTCTGAGACCCATCGCTTTTCGCTTCCATCCCTGAGTCCTGAGGCAACTGTTCCCTGTTTCCAACAGGTAATAGAGATATCTATCGATTCTCTTGTGATCATTCATTAAACATATATCGGCTCGCTCAGGTGTCTTGACCGCAGATGACCTAATGGAGTAACCTTTTGGGGGCTCAAGAGTAATTGGTTTTATCGCTAATGACCTCCAACTATCTGTGACGCTTCTTCTCATATGAGCTACTACATATCCGTCGATTGACGTTCCGGGCTAATAGAAGCGGCTTGGCTCGCTCTCCGTACCCCACCAGCAATGCCGATAAGCAAGATTCAGGCTTACCATTACACTCACCGCTATGCCTTGACAACGGTACTCGTCTGCATGACAGAAGGTCTGTCAGATTGGCAAAGTCCGTCTTGTGATTTGGCAGTGGAAAAGTGCTTCCTATCGAACGCATCCTAATTGTGCGGAAATGGTAACAAGGCGGCGACAGGCGTTGTCAACCTAGCGTTGGTTCCGACGTAAGGATAACAGTTCTCTATTCCTTGTTCTGGGGTCCGCTTGTCCATGCTGTATGCTTGTTCATACTTTGATAGCCACAGGTTGGGCTGTGGCTGAACCACAGGCGATTCGGACCTTGAGCGGCGTGGCGGGAGGTCTTGGGGGCGCAACTTAACGGCGCACATTACGGGTAGCGTCACTTTCGCTAAAGGCGGGATCTACCTCCATTTAGGTGTAGTTTGCTAACAAATACATGTAGATTCCCCACCATAAACTCTTTATCACACCGCTCATTCAGTATGACTTTCGTTCGAGCTTCGCCAACCTCCCCCCCCAAACAACCTCCGCTCTATCTATCTACGCTCTATCTACCTATCTACCTACCTACCTACCTACCTACATCCACGTCGCCGTCGACCTCATCGTCATGCCTACCGTATGGCAACCCCACCCCAATCTGAACCCTAGCCTCATACCCATCGTCCAGCGAGCAATCGATAGAATACCCCCGGCCCACCTAGAACCTCCTGCTGACGGCGAGCTTTTCGACATACCTAGTGAGGCATACGCTTTCAGCCAGGGGTTTCAGATAGTCATCGGATCCTGCGAAGTAGACAGAAGGAAACATTCATGCATACATCACAAGGCCGATACCAAAAATTATCGGAAGCTCGATGATCATGCTAGCAAAGACGGAAGTACGAACCGCAAGCAGGAACTCACTAAGATCAAAGTCAAAGATTGCAAATGACGTTGCTTTATCAGCTATCGATCTCTTGACCGCGGTGCTGAGAATAAAACATGGGTACTGGGGGTACGAGATCAGACTCATAGTCATGATGTTGTCGTCAATTCTCTTTCCTATGATACTCATAAGAAGCGTCAGTCGGAGCAGACGAAGACAATCGAATTGGTCAAAACAAATCGCTTAAGCAAGCTCACCTATCGAGCTTCTGAGCGTGTGCTAGAAAATACTCTCAAGGATAACGATCAGGAATTTCATCTATTCAAAAAGCAGTACTACAATTTGATATCTTCTATTACTCGATTCAAAGAGGAAATCATTACGAGACTACTTCAATGTCTCGATAATTCAATGTTCATCGTTCGAATTCGATATTTCTACACGCTAAATGACGCTGACGCCTCGGTTCAGAAGAATATTGAGCAGATATTTCTATTGAATAACTATCAGCGGAGATTATCTAAGAGGTGCTCTTGCCTTGTGTCACGTAGACGTTGAATAGGTTGGTATAGGCGTGCGGTCGCAGTCGTTCGGTGCTTAGCTCTGATCGATAGTAGAAGATGCGTTCTGATCGTTCTCATGCGCTCTCGATTTTCCACGTAGATAGATGTAAAGAAGGTAGGCTCAAGCCCCCCCAGTATACGAGCGTGACCGACGGGCCACTACTCCTTCGACCACATGTAGTCACGAACTCGAGGCTCATCACCCGGATCGACTATTCTACCTGGTATCTTTCCATCTATTACTCAACGGCACTGTCGATGTGGTGAAGACGTTCCACCGGCGCTGTCGACGGGTCATCAATCCTTCGGCCACTTGTAGTCACGACCTCAGGTTTTCTACTAGTAGTATCTTTCCATCTCTTACTGACTTCGGCATGTCATTAATCTTCGTAGATCAATTGTGGCTGTTAGGAGGGGTGTTGTCGCGTAGGTGAAAACTCTGCACGCCAGCTTTTATGGCCACACAACGTCCTAACACGTTCGACTGCGTCGGATTGAGATCTCTTGGCTCTTCTGACTCCTATTCGGACATAGAATAGACTCAAAAGGTTCGTAGCCGGATCCACCTGTACATCTCGTTGCCGGCCAGCAAACCGTTCAATCGATAGCTTTAATCGACAGTATTTACCAGTATACAAGCTACATTACCATCACCGAAGCGTTACAGTTGAAGCAAACCATAGATGTTCGCTAAGGTACCTTACTACATAGTCAATATATCTACATGCGCAATACTACTTTGTTGTCGCCATCCTAGTGAGACAGCTGAGTCTAAGGCTTTCTTCCCAGTGCTGACCGCTGAGGTGTTTGCTGACTCGATCCGCCATACACATGAATCCCATTTATCCATTTCTTTGCTCTTTTGCACTTTCATCGCAAACAATCTGAAAGTCTCAGCGCCTGATGCCTGGACCAGCCGTTCGACCACCGCCACGTCCATAATTCTTCCATCATCCACCGTGATATCAACCCCCAGCAACCATTCGAAGAACGAGGACGCGATGGTAAAAGATTCTATTCACCTCTTCGTCTTCCTGTCCCCCTGTGTTGGAAGAGATTACAACAAAGCTCCTGGTCCTTATATGGCTATGATTCGCAAGGAGACAGAGGAGAATTACTGGAAGACTAAACGTATTGGCGCGGCTCCTGGCACAAAAGCATGGAAAGAAACCTTCGGACTTAGAGAGGCAGCCGAATCTCTCGTATTGCTGTCATCCTACCCCTTTCTATTAATTCCGGTTGAGAATGATCACCTCCAGAAAATCTCATCACCCAACAGCATCGTTTCAATGACGTTGTGATATGAGCTATGCCTGACGGTTTCGGCGTAGGGGGAGCCCAGTCCTGCTTTCAATGCTCTGTCCCTAAGCTTGGAGAATCTGAGATATGATAGTCTAACCATACATTTCTTGCTATTTCCCATTCTCAATTCTAGCTACTACTACCATGCAGAAGCCAAAGGCTTAGCCAAAATTCTATACACATCTTCGGCTTTCGTACCAACTAATACTACGCTAAACACTTCTGCCCGTCTGACTCATCTCGTACGACGCTGGTGAAGTCAGCACTGATAATGCATGCTCGGAGAGGATCAAGAGCTAATCCTTGATTAGTGCCTACGAAGTAGGTAGAGCGTTAATTCGGGATCAACACCAAGTTACCAGAAAGAAGACTACAGGGCATAAGCATCACTCAATCAACTTCCCGAAATGCCCACGCAGAAATCTTGGGCCCAGTGTATATGCCTTTAGATATATCGTTCTTATAAGTAGCTATAAGTTGTTCGAGATAGGTACTGTGTTGCAGACAAAGAGGGCATAAAAATCTCCCAAATCGTCTGTAGCTTTCCTTCCAGAATTTTGCGTCAACTCTCGATCGAAACTTTTCAGTAGTCTGCGAAACGTTTTCAAACAGAGATCGTTCATTTTCTTAGCATCACTTGTATCCTGTATGGAGGGAAGATCATCTTGAGTGTTCAAGAATGCTTCGAAACTTAGTTTCAATAGATTTCCTTGATTCTTTCAATGAGAGACTCACCTAGTTTAAGCTGGATCTGCTCGGATCCTCTCCAAAACTGCAAACGCTGTTGGAGATTTTCAAAGTCGATGATATAATCAATTTTGGTAAGCAATTCTGTGATGTTCTTCACTCGTGCATAAATGCATTTCCCCAGGTCTTCACCGACCTTAATACGAGAGTCACACTTCAGAAATAACGGGAAAATATTATTATTTCTTGCACTTATTATGCCTGGGCATGTGACTTCCCCTTTACCTTTCGTTTCAGTTACTAGCGTGGCCTTCTCAACGCGTGCGAAGTGTTCTGGGTATTGATTTGTCAGGTCTATGTATCGCTGCAGCTTCTGCATTTCAGCCTTCTCCAACCTATGGAAACGATAGATAAAGGGGTCGGTTGACACATTCCCGAAGTCCAAGTCAGAAAACTCATGATATTTCTCCGGGGCGTTCATCAAATCCAACATCAGCCTAGGTCTCCCTTCAATACTCTGTGTCGGGAGTTCTGTGTTGATATTCTGTGCCACGTTTACGATTTGCACTCGCGCGGGCCCTGAACGAGCCCGGGGCGTGCGAAAGACCCAATCATAGCTCTTCCAAGGCCCGTGATAGACCCAGTCATACGATCGCTGAGCGAAAAATGCGACTTTCTCAATCAATTGCTGGCCTGTTAACTGCTTCTTGTCAGGGTTGGGAGAATAAGTAACGCTGAAGATGGCCATCTCATGAGCGACGTTGCCCGAATTCGAGCGTATAAGACGCATAATAAATAGTTCAATATTGGTAAATGCTTACTTGGCTGACCACAGCCCCCTGAGATCATCTATGTTTTTTACTACAAGTATATATACTCATGCTCCTCTACTTAAATTAAACGTAATGTCCTGCGAGTGGATGAGGGTTGTGCCTTGCAATCCGCCGGTATGTCTCACGATTCCCCAAATAGCTTTACCTACGACGTTAAACCGGAAGACTGAAGGACTAGTAGGACAGGTGGAGGAGCGATTATGTCCATCCCTGATCACAGCGTCAGGGCTCATATCTGACTGGGCTTCACACGCATATCGAACGACGTATCCTGGAGGGGCGACCCTAACGGCTTTACCAAAGATATCGACTTTTGAAACATGGATCAATTACGTCAATATGTCTACAATTGAATACGGGTCTGGCTCAAGCTATGCCATGGACCTCAAGGAAACCTGTTTGGATCAAAGATGCCCTTATGATTTTTTGAGATCGGTATCGTACACGATGAGTGATGTCATTGTAATATCTACGGACTCACTGGAAGAAGCGATTGATCAATATGTAAAATGGCTTCACAGCTGTGCAAAGGTAATAGCATCTCTGTCAGCCTACGGGTCTATTCTTCATAGGCATACGAAGCCATTCGTGGTCCTTAATATCATAAACCATTTCCGTGAAGAAGATCTCAAAGACTTCCTAGCGACTGTATATAGTCAGAATAGTACTAATTTTTCAGATACAAAAACCCTTCGAGACCTAAGCGAGAATGTATTTCAAGATATCATAGTTCTCGATCAGTTCAAAGACATCAACGAGGAAATCTTACACCTAGTTTTCACCACTCGCCAGAAAAGAATCGTAAACCGGCATCTCTGGTCACAACATAGCTTTCATGTACTGCACACTTACATTATAGATCGATTAGTTGACCCGGATAATTCAACTATCAATTTCGTTGAAGCACTGAATCCGGTACTACCCATTCACCGTGCAAAAGAGCAACTTTGGTCGGAGCTGATTAGTAGAGCACAATCTATTAAAGACTTCGAGGAGTTTATTTTTCCGTTGCTAAGTCGTTGTATGGCTCGATATTTCTTGAAATGCTGTCACGGTAAGCATGTACCTAATCCGCCGGTAAATGTTGAACTGATCACAATTAGTGTTTCATGCCGACGAGACTTTCGTATCGGTCTTTGAGGGTGCCTATGTCGAAGCTTTTCGCGATTTATTCTATGACGAGCGATCTCGACACAATTTTTGCAACGGACTTGAAGAAAACATGGGGAAATACGAACAGAATTTGGACAGTAATCACTTTCGCGACTTAAGACATTATAGAAGCCACTGGAATTCGATAGAGTCTCGAAAGCTTTGCTTCGCCTGCTGTTTGAATTCCTGCCAATTCTTCCTCCCTTGCGGCCACGCTGTATGTGAGCTTTGCTATCTGGGCCTCAAGGCTTCCGTTGGAGAGACGGAAGCCAAGATTAGTGGTAACACCACGGGTGATCAATGTCCTTTCTGCCTCCGAGTGCTTGGCTTCTGGGAGGCTTTCTCCCCATCGAGGGCCGCAGATGACGATCAAGCACAAAAGATGAAAAGCAGTGAGGACTTCACAATAGGCGCTGTTATCTACAAATACCACGATCTCGTCATGACTGCGATTGATATAGGCCTCAAACTGAAAAAGTGGGGCTTGAGCAGTTGGACGCAGAACATCACATCAGCACTTCTGACCGTGCTTCATAAACCAGAATGCTGGCTAGATTTGAAAGGAGGTTGGGCGAATACGTGGCGAAATCTCATCGGAGTTGTTGGCCAGAAGTGTCCACATCAGCGAGATGTTCTGCGGGGTGCATTGCGTCAAGCTTTCGAGATTGATATACTACAAAAAGATTCACGTTTGAACCACAAATTGGATTCCAGCGCCGCGACGATGGCATGGCATCTCTTGGCATCCTTTTTCTCTTTCGGGTTTGTATGTAGACCGCGGCGCAGTAGAGGTTCATTGGTATGTGTCGGGAGACTCAGATGCCAGCAATCTGATCATTATCTTTTTCAATATTTGATAAAGGGTATGGAGAATCAAGTCCGTGTCTGCGTGGATGCAATATGGGTTCCGTTCCACTGGCCCTGCGTCGTAAAATTCAGGCTTCCGAATCTTTTTCAACCATTCGATGTTAGGATAGCCTACGGTGAACTGATGGCCTCAATTACGGGCTATCCAGCAAATGCATATAAAGTTCTTGAGGCTTCTACTATTATGGGAAATGGTTCTGCACCTGGTAAACATAAGAGAAGGCAAGGTGAGTATAGTGGTGATGATTACGTGAAGCGACTAAGAATTCGAAAGTGAAATAAACCCGGGCGTTAGTGTAGCAATTTACTTAGCCTGAACCTATTCATCATGGTCAGCCAAAACAGAAACCGTCAGGCATTATATCTGCAGTCTAGCTCTAGGAATGTAGGATAGGTCTGTTAAGAAACAATGCTTCTGTGCGACGTATGTGCGTACATACCCCCTTTCCAACAGGATGAATGCGGCGCCGGATGGATGCGGAGATTATGCAAAGAATGGTTCAATCGACCGTGAATCTCGGAGCCGCATATGCACTGCAATATTCACTTCAGCCTCCTCCTCTGCCTGAAATCCCCACAATCCCCTCTTTTCTTGTATCCGGATAGGGCCATCAAGCTGACCATCCGGTTGTTCAACCGTTACCGCACTCTTTGTGGCTAGTACTAATACTTCAAAAAACATCCTTGTAGCATCGGCTTTACCAGTCATGGTTTCTGGAAGCAGCTTCTGAAAGATGGTACTGCTATCATCACCCTCAGAGGATTTAAAGCAACCTCTCAAAAGATGCACAGCATGTTGTGTGTCTAGAGATATCACACCTTGCTTCATCGACCCACAAATAGTGGTGTCATCCTCATAAAGGCCTTCGTTACCGGAAAATGAGCCTTCTTCCTCGTTGGGACCCTCAAATTGCGATTGGAGCTCTTCCTCGTTAGGATTCTCAAATTGCGATTGGAGCTCTTCCTCGCGCTTCCGCTTCAGTTCACCCAATCTTCCCATTACATCTATCGACAAGAGGTCTTTAATCTCTGGAGCCCATCCCTTGACTCGGTCACCGTACATGATGTTCGGTACGAAACCGCCTTCCTGCTGCATCTTCACAAGACCAAACAGCATAGGATTGCGTGACAACGACGAGACCGGCTTTAATATGGCACTTCTGTCGAGTTGCTGCTGCTTTATTTGTGTTATAGGAATGACGGTGTCTACGTCAATCGGAATAATGCTTCGCTTTTTGACTTTGTGAGCTTGACTTTCTTTCTTTATTGATATCCTTGAACAAATAGACAACGAATGCGTTTGGGATCTAGTCTGACTGTTCACCATCGTGACTTCGTTATCGGAACCTGGCGAGGTTACACCATCTAGGAAATGTGATTCCTCGAGATTAGGGCACATATTGTTTGCGTTTGAAAACTTCATGCCACCATTAATTACATCTCTTGTTGTCGACATACAAGTATCGTCTTCTCCAAAGTCAAGTTCAAGCTCAACGTTCATGTCATCGGAGTCGTCGTCTGCTCGTCTTTCTTTCGAGACACTACGACAAGATTCAGAGGTCTTTGAATTCGAAAGCAATTGACTCACCCAGTCAAATGAATCGTTATACTCCTCATTAATATCAAGGTTTGATAAACGGAAATTAGGAAGAGACAAATTAATTTCGGGCATTGTTTGATCATTGATTCGATTCATCGTGGTGAGTGCTGCGGTATCGGACACATTCATATTTGCAGAAAGACCAATTTTGTCAGAGCGAAATGTCTATCGTCTGGTGAGTAGGACCGAAATTCTATGAGAAATGTTTACATACCATTTTAATCTTGAAAAATGTCTCGTTGCAATCGCTTAGAAGATATCTTGCTTTCTGACTATAGATTCGCACCACACCCAACAGTAACTGTCCGCTAAGACGTAAAGCCATCGACGTTGTGTCTTGATCGATCATTGTATTCACGCTGCTCTCAATATTTGATTGTAATATGTGGGTTTTAGACAGCTTACGCTCCAGATTGGCCGAGACCCAGGCCTGAGCCAATGGCCCAGTCTTTGAAAGAAGGTTTTCTGAGTAAAACATCTGAGGCTATCAAGTATTGACATCAGTAGGAAGATATTCGTGAATGAAAGGTGCGTTGGAAGTACAGATTTGATATGATGTTGATAGAGACGGATGAAGCTCTCCCAAGTAGGATTCACAGATACTGTAAAGGTAATCCCAGTAATCTCGGTCAGCTTTAGAAGGAGTCACTAGAACCATTTATGAAGTTCAACATATCTTCGAGCATTTTTCAAGACGCCTAGATGTCTTCGCCTTCCGCTGCTCCTGTGATGCATTTCGGCAACGCATTCAATACAACCTCGAACGAGGCACAAAATAATCGGGGTATAACGCTCGAGTCTTTCCTAGCCTGCTTTACAGTGTCAGCATCTGTGTTTGCCGTCGAGATTGTAGGCTTTCTCCTACTAAGGAATAGATTGAGGCAAATATAGTGAGTTACTTTCATTAGCAACTCAAGACCCCACAACTAAAGGAGGTTAGTCAACCTCACGCGAAGCTCGTCCCGAGAGGTTTAACCATGATGACAACACCAGGAATTTTCGGGTGGATTAGACCTACCCTGTCAACGCCAGATACCGTTTTCCTTGAACGGTGTGGTCTTGATGCCTACTTTTTTTTGCGCTTCTTGCAGACCCTACTTAAAATGTTCATACCTCTGGCATTTGTGGTGTTACCGATACTTCTGACTTTGAATCTGGCTTGTGGGAACAGCGGCATAAGCAAAGTACGAGGCCTGGATAAGCTAAGTTGGGCCAACTTCGGTATGACACACAGTAATTACTATTGGGCTTACCTAATTTTGGCATTGAGTACAATTGTACATTTCTGTTACACAATCTATCAGGAATTCTGCGAATACGTTCGCATCCGACAGGAGTACCTTGTTTCATCTCCTCATTGCCACCAGATCTCCGCGACAACTATCTTTCTTGCAGGAATACCGAACAATCTTTTATCCTTCGAACGACTTTCTGACTTGTACAAAGATCTGTTTGATGGAGTTCAAGATGTGTGGATCAATCAAGACTGTAGCCGTTTGCTGTCCAAGGTAAAACAACGGGACAAGATAGTGGCTCTCTTGGAAACCGCAGAGACAAAATTGATTGCAAAAGCCGTCAAAGCTCATGGGAAGCTATGTCACAATGCTTCAGGTCCCGAAAAAAGCCCTCCAACTCGATTATACAGCGAAAGTTCGGTCCCTGTATGGAAGCAATACCTACAAGATGAGGATCGCGCCTGTGTCAGGCTTCCCATCTGTGGCTTGGCATGGGTGCCTGGCCTTCCTTTCATTGGGAGAAAGGTAGACGTCATTGAGCATTGTCGGCAACAGCTCGCTCGTCTCAACACGGAGATCGAAACCGAGCAGCTGGACCCAAAGAAACACCCTCTGTTGAACTCGGCATTCATTCGATTTCACTCGCAAAAGGCTGCACATCTAGCTTGCCGAGCAACTGCCTATTGCTCTCCCCATAAAATAGTCCCTCAATTTGTGGACGTGTCTCCGGAAGATGTGATATGGGAAAGCCTGTTGGTAAGATGGTGGGGCGATTATGCGAGGAGATACCTGATCATCGTATTTATTGTCGTTCTCATTATGGGATGGTCCATCCCCATCGCCTTCACTGGCTTGTTGTCGCAGATCTCCTACCTTGTTCCTTTGTTTCCTTGGCTGCATGGTCTCGAACGAATGCCCAAATGGTTGCTTGGCTTCGTTCAAGGTCTGTTGCCTCAGGCAATCCTGATGGTTCTTACAATGTTACTTCCAATTACCGTGAGACTTCTGGCAGAACAACAGGGTTTCAGCGCGGGCATGTTCATCGAACTTGCAGTGCAAAGATATTATTTCAGCCTTCTATTCCTGCAAGTTTTCCTTACTGTATCATTGTCCTCCAGTGCCACGACGATATTGGGGGACATCTTTGATCGTCCCGGCTCTATTCCATCAATGCTTGCCACGAACATCCCAAAGACAAGCAACTACTTCTACTCCTACATGTTGTTGCAGGCTTTCTCTATCAGTGCAAACGCTCTGATACAAGTTGCGCGCCTTATGGAATGGGTTTTCCTGACCTCGCTCATGGATCGTACACCAAGACAGAAGTGGAGAAGAAAAGCAAATGTCCCCGAGATGCAGTGGGGCACGATTTACCCTGTGTATACTAACCTTGCATGTATCGGTATGTTGGATAAATGATCCTACAGCTCAATGTACTGACCTCCTCCAGGTATCGTTTATTCCGTCATAGCACCTTTGATAATTGTTTTCAGCATCATTACCTTCACTCTCTTCTGGATAGTTTTCCGCTACAACTTGCTGTATGTCATGATTTCTCACCATGACACTCGCGGTCGGCTTTACCCCATCGCCTTGAATCAGTTGTTCACCGGTATTTATATCATGGAGATGTGTCTTCTGGGTTTGTTCCTCCTAGTACGCGACGAACACCAAAGATCGAGTTGTAAGTTTCAAGCTGCGGTCATGATAATTGTAACTGGAGTGACCGTGACTTTCCAAATTCTGCTCAACCGGGCTTTTGCGCCACTTCTTCAGTTTCTTTCGTTAGTATCTGCGGACCAATGTCGCGAAAGCGGAGACGTTGTCACGACGACGCATTTAGAAGAACCTGAACATGACGAGAAAACAAATGAGCATTATCACGCGCATACAGAACATCGAATGTACTGTGAAGGTACTTTTCAAAACGAAGCACTTCGTGTCAAAAGACCAGTGGTATGGATACCAAAGGATACCATTGGTATCAGTGATAGTGAGCTCTATCAGACTAAGATGTCATATCCTGATATCTCGATTAGTAATGAGAATGCAAGTATGAAGAGTAATGGTGACTTAGAGGTTGGAAGGAATTCGCCGGACTTCTAGAGGCACCCACCTAATGACCCTATCCATGCCCCGTTTTTGGAGTCATCGAACGTCTTCGGATAGCACTAACGAATTCTATGCCCAGAACTTCCGAGCGGAGACCTTACATGGACGGACCATATACAACACTCACAATTCTCGATGAAATGCGCTGGGCGCTTGGGCATGTTGTTTCTACAAGAAAATTCTTTGTTACGACCGTTAGCACCACTCTTCGTGAACGTTCCTTTCCATCACCTTGTTGGAAATAGGGGAGATGGTAATCTTCGCCTTCATAGGGCTAATAGGGCCGAGACCCGCAAGTAACCAAGATATCAATATGCCCCCCCCCATAGACCTCGGATAATATAGCTGTCTTCGCTCGACTTGAAAGACCTGTCTGCGCTGAGCGACATCCTTTGTCGTGGATAAAGACCCGCTCACATTTGATGTCTCCATCAGGGTTCCGCTATCCGATTCTCCAGTATTCGAGCCATAGCGAGTGACTCAAAGACCTTCTGTACATAGAGTTCTATGGTCAAGTCCTATGATTATTGGTCTTGCCATGTCGAGGCTGAATAGGCAGGATTATGAAGTTCAGATCGAGAATGGACCATGCTCTGAAACGTTTCTACCACTCATATGGAATCTGCCTTGATTGATGTCTACAGGAAGAGCTGCGTCTCAGCTTGCAATATGTTGGCGTGGCTGACTGTGCCCTGACATAGCGGAGATCAAGTCAAGAATCGTGAGATGTTTCGGATTTAAAGAGTAAAAGAATTTAAACACAGATAACATTGTTACGAGCGTGCTCAGGACTGTTGTTGGGCTTAGCGCCAACGCATCCGTTTGGTACAAGGACTTAGATAATACTGTAAACATATGAGACTCGCTCGCTCTATGCAGGCTCATGCGATCTTCGTACCAAAACACAATCACCCGTGAGAGCCTTTAATACATTTGACAACGTTTTTCCAATTCCTCCCGACTCCAGTCCGCATCCTGTAGCAGTCGCGATGACGAAGCAAGCTTATAATCAAATTCTTTCCGCAACTCGGCCAAGGTCTTTTCCAGCTTGTTCGATTTCGAACGCTCCCGTTGAAGCTCTTCTAGTAGTCGGGCCTCGTTGGAGCTCGAAGTGAGGCCTACAGAAGGTGTTTGTGGCACTGAATGGTGGACGTCGTGTATTTTTTGAATATCCATACTGATCGTTTCACCCTTCCTGGTTGTGTAAGTCTACTGTCTTGACTCAGGGCTTCAATTGTTTGCAAACCTTTGGATTTGGAATCTGTCGTATCCTTTGAGAATACCCCGAAAGGCCAGGAAGATTTTAATATACTTTACTTTACCTTCTGTGTTTCCCCTCATACTAACCTAGCGCACACAGCCCTAGGCAGGTAGAGCTATTAACAGAACGGTCTAACATTAACGGCATTCTTAGCTAGTAGCGGTACAGTCGTAAGGTAGTTGTGCCGGCGGCAAGCAAGGTCCGACTACTTGTAATTTGCATACCAACATTGGCCATCGTTGCCTCGGTCCTTCTCGGCAGCGGTACCTCGCGAAGGACCGCAAGCTGATAATAGACTCCAAACAGCGAGGAAGATCTGTGGCCCACGGACATCACATGACAGTGCTCTAACAATGACCAGTTATAAATTAGCCAAGGGGTCTGACCTCAATCACCTGGAATCATCTACATCCTACCTAATGTAGGTAGACTCGACCGCCAAGTTCGGGATGAAAACACGGGGCACTCCGGTGATCGATCCCGAGATATTGTTAGCCAATCGTGCTTGCTTTGGCGGAACGAAATTCCGCACTCGCTCACGGATGCATGATCTAGTGGAGAGCTAATTCCGATAGCGCTCACATCGCTCACCCGAACACCCGCCAAGAGTGAATTCACGCGACTACTACTAGAGCCCCCCCATCCAGCAGCGATAGCAGATTGCCAGGGTTACTAGCGCGCGATTATCAGCGGGCTGATGGTTACCCCGGCCGTTAGCGGAACGCCTCGAAGGGCTATGTACGCTGTGACCTTTGCCGACAGGGATACCCCGAACGATAGGTAAGGATGGTCCCACAGCCGCCATAAGGCCAGCACTCGCATTGGTGGTAATGATGCCGCTGCACGGCGCCTCGGTCAGGCATAAGCACGCAGATCTCGGACTTCAGCGTCAACTACAGAATCCGCCATTTTTTTATTTGCACTCATGCTCTTTCGCACTTCAAAGTTGGATTATGGGGCTTCAGGGTTTGGCTAGATGTATTATGCAGTGTGATGAATGTGTCTCCCGCGTGAACTCTATCCAGGTGCGCAGTGGGACTAGTGTTCCTCGATGCTGAGGCGCTTTGCCGGAACTGGGTAGCAAAATGCAAGTGTCTGGTCGGAAACAGACTCTCGGAACTCTGAACCCTTGAAAACCACCATTCAGCTTGGTCATGGGTCATCCGCTGAGCACGATGATCTCGGTGTTTGTGATATGCGAATACGCTATGCATGACATGGCAGCTAGCGTGACATGTCGTCGAGTCGATCGCTAAACCTGGACCGTTAATGTTTACGAAGGTGGGCTGTGCGATGCAATGATTGGTCTGGCTGCGAGAGCAGATAGACATGAAAGGGATTGCACTCCAGAGGTTCTAAATCTTCTGTTTTTTTCTTATGTTTTTCAAGCCAGTCCATCTGTACAGCATGACTACACCCATCGCCCGGAACAAAGGTGACAGGATCGAGTGGACACTGGAAGAAAAGAATTTACTCTACTACGTCTGCAAGTCTCCTGAGCTTAGAAGTGAGCCTTGGACCAAGAAGTGGGCTATCTTCGATATGGTCCGTCGTTACACGAATGGACCACAGAGATCCCAGAGATCCCATGACGCCCTTACCTCAGCTTGGAAGCGATATCAGAGGGACTGGAACAACGGAGGGGCTTTACCTGACCCTTGGTGGGAGGACGAGGATTAGTTGCGGGGGATGGTAGATGATACTCTCTTACTATTGCGCTCATACTGTGTCTAATTTGCTTGCAGACAGAACTGGTCGAGAAGGCGAAAGCTCACTTCAATGAGATGACGGAAGCCCACTTCAATGAGATGACGGAAGCCCAGATGACGGAAGCCTTGAATCTTTTCCAAACAACCTTATCATTGTGAAGAAGTGGAGGAGACACGATCTACACTGTGCTGCCTGGGACGAGCAGTGATACTGCGGGCGTATTGAAAGAGGTTTCAATGTTTGCTTTTCGACGAGAGTAGCGCCAAGCGAATTAGATTATTCACTTCTTCTAGTAGCGGTAAGACCATAGACAACGGGGTGCTAAACAAAGCCAAATAGTGAAAAAGACTCGTGACTCTCCTGAAACCACGCGACCGATCAAAAGCTACCTACCTTATCTCAAGACCCGATCGATGACTATAATAGTCCGCTTCCTTTCTCCTTTTCCCCGCCCACACCAGTTACTCTGTTGGTCTTTCATCATCCCCAAGTTCAATTCTTCTTTGATTTCATCTATAACACCATGTCCAATTCTCTAGTAATTGTAGGTTATCTCTCTTTCTTTCGTTGACACCTAGAGATTGACGTAATCAGGAAAATTCTTTCACAAATCCTTTTCGGTCACCATCGCTCCGACACTTGCTCGAAGAAGCGAACCTTCGCAATGCCCAATTGAACAATTTGAATGAGCGCAACGTTGATCTCTACAACAGACTTAGCGAGCGACACGAGGGTCTTCTCAACACGGTTGCTCGGGAACAAATTGAACGGAAGGACGAATCACGCGCCCTCAGAGCCCTCTTGACCACTGCGGAGATGACCATCCAGTACGAATGTGAGCTTCACAAGGGGACAAAAGAAAGCCTGGAGCACGAACGAGAAGTGACCTTGAGATTGACGGACTATGTCAACCATTTGCCAGTTCTTAGGTCTACCGAGACGGAATCAACTATATCAGAGAATTTCAGCATCGAATACGTGCCGAAGCTACGGTACTTGGAGCAAGTGATAGAGCAGATGGAGAAAGACTTGCAAGCGAAGGATGCCCTGATCAAAGATCGACAAACAACGTGTGACCTGTTAGAGGAGGAGAGAGATAGTATCATCGCAGCACGAGCTTGCTCGGTATGAAGATTACGGGTTCGGAATATAAGCAAACGAGGGTGCACCGCCGTCTTTTACGTAGCATCATTAGCTTTGTGAGAGTATTCACCTAGTGCCAACATTAGATCCCCTTCTCATCTTTGCCTGAGGGTCGACTTGACAAGACGCCCTCACCTACAAATATTCGCTATTCGGGTGCCTAAGTTATTATCATCGAGTTAATTTTATATGTTTGCTTCTTGTCAAGCACAGCGACGTAGGCCACGCCTTTCCGCTGGAACCACGATTACCTCGTCTCTTCTCACTAAATGTTGGTGACACACCTTGCGAAAAGAGATGGGCTTACAACATCCAGGATCCCCGCCATAAAGCCAAGGAAGCACATAAAGCGTAATTTTTCAGCAGCAATAACGCTGACCGATCGTGGTACAGGTCCTTCCTGCCGCGGGCTGGACATTACGTTGGCAAAAAGCCTCTTGACATGTAGGAGAGCGTAAGCCAAGCCCGGCAACGCTTAAGTAAACATCATAACAGGCAAATCTTTCCACATATGCATGCTTCGAAGGTGTCGTCCTGCTCAAAATGGAAGCCCCTGCATAAGGCATAGCAACAGCGATCAGGAAAAGGTCTCATGATTGCAGTGCCGTCAGCAAAGATCATGGTGTTTAAGTAACGGGGGTCTTGAAACGCTCAGATGAAACTTCCACCAAACAAGATCAGTGTAAGTGATCGATGCACGGAGAGTCCAACCTAAAACTAACTAGAAACGGCACGGACCATCGTGAGACCCCTCTACCTTACATTCACCTACGGACAAGAATCTAGTGGAGAGGAATCTATGTCAGTGGGGATGCTCCCCAACGGGCTCGATAATCGATCTGTCCTACGCTTTTGTGAAGCCGTATGAAGAGATGAAGCCAACTGAAGAATCTTGATAAAGAAGCGGTTGCTTGCTTTGCATCTGCGGGGACGATCAGGCATGACAGCGGCTGAAGGTTTATCGGCCTGGACGGAGTTCTTAGCTTCTGTGTTGCCATTGACGAAGAGTGTGTAGCGCTAACATGGTGCTCGGATTAGCGTTATCACCCAGCCCCCAGCATAACCGCCGACATGTTTCGGCTTGGGAATCCCGTTACATTATAGCCCCGACGTTGAACTATGCGAGATACTTAAAGCTCATAGGGTTCCCAGTACTGTGATGCATCCCGTCTCCTCATTACTCCAACTCGTCAAGGTGAATTCCCTTCCAACTTCGCTAGCATGGCCCAACCAGAACAAACGGGACAATTATTACAGCCAGTACCAGTACCAGTACCAGTACCAGTACCAATCCAGGTCAGCGTTAGTATACCCACATGCTGCAGCCCTGAGCTAAAAATTCCAGTACATGCACCATGGTTCAGACCATAAATCTCTATGTGCCGCAAATTCCCTCTGTCACAAACATGCCCTGGAACAGAGAATCAAGCAACTGGAAACTCACAACAACCAGGAGTATTGGGCTCGAAAAATGGCCGAACGGATCGCTCAAGGGAACTACGAGGCATACAGTCGCGAAAAGGGGCAGTTCGAGCAGATTTCTAGAGACTTGGTTCAGCTAGCAGATGTGGTACGCCAAGTGCTTGTCGATCGCTCCGAAGAAAGAGGGAGGGTTAGGGAATATGCTCTTGAGCAGAAAGCTAAGCAATTTGAAGGGGAATGTAAGCGACTTGAAGGGAACTGTGAGCAACTTGCACAGGAGAACGCAAAACTCAAACAGATTTTATCGCAAAGGGGAAACGAGGGGGGTGTACCTCATGTTAGCGCAGAATCCACGAAAAGAAAGCGAGCTTAGACCTACCTACACATGTATTAGTATAGTGAATGAGCTTTACCGTCCCATGCAATGGATTTCATTCGGTGGATGGGAGGATGTGATATTTGCTACATACAAAGTTCGCACGCGATACATGGGTGTTGAACAATAGCAACCAAATGCAGAATTTAGAGGCCTAGGATTGTACTTGTCTGAATAACTCTTCACCAGAGTATTAGAATGTGCGAAATTCGTGCACTCTGCGCTCTACTTGACGTTTACAGCCGTCGTGAGCGATTCCAAATCGGATATGTCTTGGAAATCCCCATTGACAGGCCATTGGATTACGCAACGCGGGTTATTCTGCATGTCCGTCCAGTCGTCATCAGTGCTAGTCGAATCATGTCGGCCATAGCTTAGGATCCCCGATAATTTGGACAGGTTGATATGGAAATTGTGGAATAAGGGCCGGTAAGTGACAATGCAAGCGCAAAAAATAGCGGTGGCAGGTTCGATTTGACTCCATGCATATTCCATAGTCATGGTCACTGGCCGAACTGTCAGAGCTTGCAAGAGAGGAGTTGCGAAGAATACCCACGAGTGAGATCTTCACCCTGAAGCACACCTATAGCCACCATACGCATCACTCCCGACACGCATACGCTGTGACAGTTCAGTCTCACGGAGAGTTTTCTGTCGCAGGGGGTTCGAACTTACAGGCCACCTAAGAGGAAGATCGCGGATAATGTAATCTTCTGTCGATTTGGGAGCTTCAATTTCCACACCACTTGCATCGGTAACAACAGCACCACAACATCAAGAAGAAGGTTCGTTACTGTAATACCCCAGTAGAAGGCTTGTAGGTCGATACAGCGATCTGTGAACAAGTATGCAGGCTGGAACGCTGCGGAAAAAGGGGTACACTGGAAGATATTCAGAGACATCTCAACGATCAGCCAAACAATGCAAGCAATGCCAACTATCAGCGACTGCTTCTTGAAAAGCGTCGTGTTAAAGATGCGTCGGTAAAGTAGTAAGAGCGATATCTTGACGCTTGTAATGGTCAAAGAGTATGTTATCATGGTTGCCATCAAGACTTGTAGAAACGTTGAAATTTCCGACGGGGTGAGACTGGCGATGGGGCGTCCCAACCCTCCCTTGCTCACCACTAGATGATTGTCAGTCAAGGATCGAAGAAGTCTGGATATAGAGACACCGACATAATGTACTGCTGGTAATCATGCCAAAGAACGGAATGAGACTGAGAGATATCCAGTAGTCGTCAATAGCAAAAGATGCATTGCTCTTTGAACGTGCCAACAAGCGTAATAACACAGCGACGACGACAATGATCCCGAGAGCAATGCTCAAGCAGTTCACTTGAGGTCCTTGTAGGTGTTCTGCCATGACCTTGAAGAAATTCTGGTTGTCGCGTGTTTACAATATACAAAATGTGAAAAGCTGTGGATAAGAGAATATCGTTTTAAATTGATGAAAAGAGAAAAGATGTCATCTTATCTGATCCCACCTTAACATATTCATGGATGCTGCTCATGCTTGCCAGTGCGATTGAGCACAAAAAAGGCGGCTACCTGACATGTCTAACCCCTCACACAATCGAGGGTCCGATCTCATGATCCTGGGACTGGTGAAAGAATAATCAAACAGGGAGTAAGGTAGATGAGATGATGTTTCCGATGCATGAGGTATTTTCCTTGACATGTCAAGGAAGTCACATTGACTTAAGCTCACCATGCAGCGTTTCCTGTGGCGCGTCTAGCGCTGTCAGCTAGTATCGTTCTCCTCGGGTATTACTACCTTAGGTACCTAGTGACAAGGTACTATAACTGCGCTAAAGCGAGATGATGAACAGCACTAGCTGACAGCGCTAACGGCGCTAACAGCTGTTCATCTCCCGTCGTTATTGACCACACTAACCCTCCTTAGCGCAATGATTTAGCAGGATGATTTAGCGCATCTAGTGCTGTTACAAAATGCAGCAAGGTAAACCAAGTCACACTTTGAACATTGCTGCTTTAATATTCGGTCTTTAGAATTTTGTCTTGCTTGTCAGGTGCGTCGATCAGATGAATCGTTACCCCCCCTTGATATGATTTGTAAAAGTGTTCGCACACCATAATTTTCATGCTAAGATCGATATCCGGTTCGGGCCCTACCATGGGATCACCCAATGACTAACCGCGACCAAGGTTCCTCCCAACATCGAGCCTGCAGAACATAACAATCTGTCTATGTGGTTGACTCTTGAAGCTTGGCCTGCTCTTTGGCTTTTTCTACTGCCTTTATCTTATGCTTAATTCTCAGCACCTCTAAACAATTCTTCATCTTCTGCTCTTCGGCTTCCATTTTCTGACTTTCGACTTCCACCAGTTCCAGTTCTGTGTCGGTGTGGTTGTCAATAAACTGTTTTATGCACAAATAAACCTCATCTGTTGAGGTTTCTGGCTTTGTGCACGCCAGAGTTGATTCCGAAGATCTGGTGAAGAATTTCAGCCATTCTTCTTCACGATCGTGATCTTCCTTCTCGACGGGTTGTTCGCCCCGCAAGAAATCCTCGGGCCTCGGTGAATAAGCGGTCGATATATCATCAATGGGATTCCGATTGTTGTAGACCTCTTGGTTCATCCTATCCGGCGGAAAAGACTCTAAACACATTGTCAATACACAATTTCAAAGCGAGATAGAATCATACCGAAGCTGAACAAGTCAGACGCTTGTCCTTTGAGCATGTTGAAATCATCCATTTGGACTTTTATCAATGTCGCCTTAGACTTTGTCTTTGAAGAGAGCTGAGCACGAAAATTAAGGGTTGTATAGAGATTAATCGAGGGTTGAATTTGAAGTTCGAGTGGAGAGTAGTAATGAGGGTAGCGTAACGATGGTCAGCTGCTGACAGTCATCGCTGTTTTAGCAAGTCAAGCTCTGTCATCTACAAGGATCAATATTACCCTCACTGCACCTTGGCGCCTCTTATTCTTCCCGACCCAGTACCGAGAGAAATGATTACCTCATGTAAAGATCTAAGATTGCGGAAATCTCTCGTTCTTCTCGTTCGTGAGATTTCAAGGACAATTCTCTTGCCTGACATAAGGCGAAGTCTCGTCGACACTCGTATGCATCGTGGCTGTTTCGTAGCTGGCAGGAGACATACGTAGCGCGCCGAGAATCGCCGTTGCTATTTTGAGAGACGACAACGTTAAGACATCTTTGAGTTGAAGGCAGCCATCGGAATTCCCTACTACTATTGTACACTGCGTATGAATAGAACTTGGCTAAAATAACTTTTGGTGCATTAGCGGAATAAATGTAAAGATAGTTTCCTTGAAGAGCCAGCAAGCATTTTCGACGCGGTAGTATTCTCTCCAAAGCAATATCTAACCAGTGCGCGAAACATAGCGGGTTATGGCAGCGAATAATATACGATGATGGATAACGGATCCTGGCCGGATATTTGCGGAATTCGCGCCCTATCATTTTGCAGTATTGGGTGATGAGTCGCTGGAAGGCTTCGAATATTATGGAGATTGGCTAGTGGGAAAGACGACTTTGTCAATCCTTGCATGCAGTCATGAATGCAAATAAGCCAACAAAGATTGGCTAATCAGTCAGCATGTCATGCCGATCCGTTCTGTCAGCCTTGTTAGCGAAGTGCTTCCCAATAAAATCTTATGTAGATTAACATGCTCGACCTTGAGTCCGATGTTTATGGGATAACGATGGCTGATAACATAGAATTCCAAAAAGGCTTATTAGGTGGTCTGGCCAAGGTACACCGCATAGCAGAGTCAAACTTTTTGCGTCTTAGGGGAAGTCTTGAAACAAAGATCAAAGCACTGGAGTCGAAGATCAAAGCACTGGAGTCGAAGGCCAGAGTACTGGAGGTGCAAAACGTGTCGTTGAAGCTACAAATTGAGAAACACCTTCAGGAGGATACAGACTTAGCGCAATATCACCAGCAAGCGTTGACAGATCTCATGGCAAGGTCCAATGTCAAGGAGGAGAACAACCAATCGTTCGAGCAGCGTCTGGCATTATTGGAAAAGCAGCTTTCGGCGACGGCCCGGATTGAGAGTTCTGACAACGCTGGCGGTACCACCGAGCTCAGGACCAAAGGGAGGTGCTCTGAGCTTGACCGCAACCCACAGGCCAAACGAAAGTACAACAACATCGAGCATGACAACAGCCGACATGGGACATTTGGCATGGTCTTGAGAAGCCAGACAAAAGGCCAAGTGATACGTTGAGCTGGGTTTTAGGGACAGTATGCGGAAGACACCAGACGTGGGACAATAGCACCCTCTCCCTCTGGCATGGAGGTTTCTACGGTTTATGATAAGAAGTACCTCATGTAGCGACTCCATATGCTGCAAAGTCCTATAAAGCAAATGTGTCACTCTCGTCGCAGTAATTGAAGTGTGGCAAATCAAGTGTTTAATTCCTTCACATTCAACGGCGTCGGACTTCCTTGGTCGGATTCAATTTAGGAGCAAGAACAAATGTGCCTGATACTATCTTAAAACGTAAACTAATCTTCTTGAAAGTAAAGACTAGTACTTGTGGAGTCGGCATGTGTAGCAGGGGGAGCAGTCGATGAATTGAAACACGCCGTCGAGGTGTTAGGCTGTTCGTAATCACCCATCAGATGACCTAGTCAGCGGAAACCATCTTGAAACGCGGAAAGTTAGATTGAAACGCATTGGAACTTTTGTGTACGGCATGTTAGGGTGAACATTCGAGCCTTTAAATGGGAGGTTGTGCTCATCAATGCTTCTTAGAATTATAAGCAAGAATCAGGCATGCTAAGCAAACAAGAAAAACGAAAGGTGCAAAATAGGAACGCGCAACGGGCGTTTCGTCTGCGGAAGAGCATGGCCAAAGCGGAACACGAAAGGAATGCTATCACACGATGTGAAGCATCGAGCCAGCAGGCCTGTGCCGACACAAGCTCTCCAATCGAAATCGATCCTGTACCAAACCTTTCTCCGAAATTCATTGCGTCTCCATTTCTCTACTCGTCGCAGGAAGAACAGCAAGTTCAGATCCACGAACAACCAACCTACCCTATATCTCGCGTAAACAGCCAATCAGACCGTGGCATACAGGGCTTTGTTCAAGCTCCAGTCGCAGATGAACCGATCGATGATGGTTCACCAGACGGCTGGCTCTCTGGACAGTTTTATGGTAATATGGAACAGAATGACTTATCCAATCCCTATTGGGTCGACGCACCTCAGAGTGGCCCCTCATACGATTTCCATGGCGTCGCCCAATCTACGAAAACACTTCATGCGCAACCACGGTCGGAAAATCCACTCTTGGGTATCATGTGCCACGCAATGAGGAGCATGCGCAGGGTCGATAAGGCTAGAATTGGCTTGCAAAGGAAAAATGTTGAGCACAGTATGAAAGTGAGCGACCACTCGGTGAATATGATGCGGATGGAATTAGATTTAGCAATTCTTGAGTAATGGTGCTGTCTCTGGGCGATCGATAAGAATACTCTCGATGTTAGGAAAGTCATGATCTGGCCGAATATAAGATATGGATAATCTTTCCGCTAGCAGTAAATGTTATCTGCATGGACCGTCTGAAAACCTATTTCAAAGGAAATTGATTGACAAGTATTCTTTCACATGACTCTAGGCTAAGAATGCCGCTGGGTGCATCATCGGAGCACTTCCAAATACGAGGCAGGTGACAATTATTCCGCCACTTTGAAAATACTACTTTTTGCCTCAGTTTCCAGACGTGCCAACGTCGCCAAGCCCCTTCGGGTTAGCGCCCTGCTGACTTCGCAGCGTACGGGCGCGAAACTTACTGGACGCCATGAAGCCACGTCCAAGCTTTGCTTACTTGCGGCCTATGAAACCCTGGAGGACACGAGCCTTAAAACCCCAAATGATTGTCAGAGCTTCATGCTTACGGATTGAAGATGATTCTTTTATAAGAGCTCGATGTTTCCCAGCGTACTGCTTTTCCCGAGCCAGGATTATATTCAAAAATGTTCTGTGGATGTGGCATTGGGTTCGGCATTCGACCCAAAGCTACCACCGAAGCGCAAAGTAGGGTCACAGAAGCCTTGTTGTTTCTTATCGAGTTAACATACTTGCAGATCACCCTAAACGTCGTGGTATCGCCGAGATGATTGACCAGTTTGGTGATCCATTTCGTCGCAAAAAGACGGAAACGCCAGTACCAGCTTATTCACCTCATACTGAGTGGACTGATGCTGGCGGCGGAAAAAATGTATACGGTTAAGAGAGAATCGGGTCAAGCTGGGAAGCAGTGACGGATGGCTTGTGTAGTTCATTCAATTTACCAATCCGGTTGCGAAGCGCTACCGTTTCAAAAGTCTCCCAACCTTTGCTAAGATTGACGTAGAAATGGCTTAAAACTTCGTAAACAGCACCGGTCTCCCTACTACCATACTGCCAAAACTTCTCCTCTTTCCTGGAACACTCCCGTGGTGAATCTTTGCTGGGATTTCAGGGAGAATTTTGGTAGGGCCGAGCGCCTTTCACCTTCTAGATACACTCTTATGGCAAATACGATGAAATTTTGCATCGGCAGGTGTAAGCCGGGATGGTAAGCGTTGCGATTCACCTCCTGGGTGAAGAACCTGGATGAGACGCCCCTGCAACGAATGACTTCGGCGAATACTGTAAAGTAATGCAAGATGTAAATAGATCAGGCCGATTGCCACGAGACTAGGTATCGATCACCTCCTCGTGCGGGTGTATTCTGGGTGAATGAAGTGGTGGGTTGGATTTCGTTCTCCACACGCACTTGGCGCCTAGTAATTCGAAGAATGAAAACGTGGTCTGTTGACGAAGACCATGGAACATACACTATGTCAGAACACGACGTCAAATTCAGTAGATGGGTCTTTGCTGAACATTTAGGTTGCAGCAAATCAATACCACGAGCGGTGAGACGGCAGACTCATCCCCAAATAATTCATCGATTCAGTGATTGCAAGCTGTTATGACGTCGTGTCATAGAGAATCTCTACAGACTATTTACCAGTCCGAGGTATAGAAAATCTTATATGGATCAAGGCTCTGAGGACTCTAGATCGTATTACCTCGCTATGTAAAAAATCATTGCTTAGGGTGACGTGGTGTGGTTGGGTCTACCCAACGGTCAAAATCACCGATCCGGCAGCCCTATGGAATGATCTCCCAGTATTGGCGCATTCTTCTTATCTTTCGACATTCGCCAAGAAAAGGTTCTTGCCTCGTTCCCTATCGTTACCAACAAACGGGCTGTGTCTCGGGGCAGAAACGGAGTTCCTATTCGCATGGCGTCTACACGGGCGTTCCTAAGATTCCCTATTCGCGAGAGATCACGATGACAACGCACATGCAGATGACGGAGTCCTGTTTCTGATCTGTGAGTTTTCTGCAAATGACAGTCAGTAGAGCAACGACAAACAATTTGCGAGTAATTTACTAGCATCATCCTTGAATCTCGAGTAATCTTAACCGGAATGCTCAGCGTCTTGAGAGAGGAGCACGATTCCGTGATCTTAAGAAACTCCTGAACCTGATAAGGATGCACTGTAGTTGGATCGGAGACGTTGCGGCGCGACTCCAAGAAGAGATGTCGAAGACTTCGCCGAGAAAGAAGTATGCCCTCCAGTGGAAACTTATTCGACTCTCCTCCAAACATGAGTTGCAGCGACGTCAGACGGGTCAAACATTGCAGTTTTCCCAGGACTTCACGGATACAAGTTGATCTTTGATTCAACGTCACGTCCAACCTTCTCAATCTCGTACAATGTTTATTGAACGCCACAAATCGTGAAAGCGCTTCTTCGATGTTATGGCACTGCATCAAACACAAGTGTCTGATTAACGGCATCTCTGAAGAAGGCCATCTCGACAGATCCATATTATCCAGGCCGACATAGTGCAGACTATTGCCAAATGAAGAATCTGCTATGCGTTGAAGTGACTGAAGTATGACTTGAGATTGCATCGTTGATTGTGACGACTCGAAGCCGAAGAAGAGTCTTCGAAGACCTCTAGCGTTTTGCTCGACGTGTCGAGCAAGCCATTCCGCTTGTTCGACGGAGCAGATTCGATGACAACGTAATTCGGATAGATTTCGAACGTGCTTGGAGTAGTCAATTAGTCGAGCGTCCAATTCTAGAACTTCAATACTTGAAGGCAGACACTTCATGAAATCCATCCCGCAAGGACAATCAAGCTTCCAGTTGAAAGACTTTAATCCTTTTGAACATCTGGTCTGCAGTATGGCTCCAAGAAAGAGGCAGATTGGTCTTAGAGCAAAGGGTAAAGCGCTTTCAGAAATATTACTTCCACAAACAGTTATGCTTTGTAGGTGCTCACATCGCTTGAAGAAGTTTTCTGTATAAGCTTGGACTTTCCTATAGACCGAAATGTCCAACCCTGTGATCTGGACTTGAATCGTAAGATCTCGATATAATTCAGGTATACTGATCTCATGATAGTATTGGCTGCAGAGACAAAGATTGCATAAGGCTTCGACCGGCAGATAATGGACAATGTGGAGATGAAGTTCTGGTGGTAGACGCTGCATGGGCAATTAGTTACATTATCGAAATGCGCACGCGGTGATATTGTAGTATCAATCCACGAGTAATCAATATCGGAAACTGTGGCCCTGTCATCCGCTAATCGAGCAATAATCAGGAACTACTTGAAGTTCAGACTTGGCAGAACGGAAAGAAGACTGGGCGTTGTTCTTAATTTGTCCAAAGAATCGCTTCTGTTTCAGTTGATGTTGGTTTACACAAATCGGCCAAAATGTGAACACACTTAGGAACAATCCTATTGCATATTTCAACACTCCCATACCTTATTCTTCCGATTGCCATGGTTGTTTTTTAGACTTGTGATTAATTAAGTCATAACATATTTCAACACCTATAATTGAAAATGAAACCTGGGAACTGGTAGCTTCACCAAACGACAGAAGCACCGCTGGGTATTCAAATTAAATACGGGCTTGACGGGAACATTCTGAAGTACAAAGCTTCATGGATACAAACAGCAATATGGGATTGAGAGTAGTAAAGTAAGCAGCTACCTTCAAAATGATGTTTGGCATAGCAGCAACTCGTGACTTGCATATTGAACAAATGGACGTCGTCGCCGCCTTCCCATAAATATTCTTGGTCTATGTGGAGCAACTTGTCATAGATCCCAACCTAGAGTCTGGTCAGCCATGATACCAAGCTCACAAAATCGACGATCTACTCATTATTGGAGCCGATATGAGTCGTATAAACAAGTTCAAAGCTGAGCTCAAGAGTACGTTTAAAATGACAGGCCCCGGCGTCGCACTACCTGGGCATGAAAATCCGACGTGATAGGGGGAGAACACTCACCCTGCTACAAACCACCTACCTAGAAATAGTTCTGAAGCTACACCAATGAAAGCCTCGATACTGCCGTCAACGGAACAAGCAGATGAAGATACCATTTTCTCGGTTGGCTCGCTAATCAAGGGCACACGGGCACTACTTTTGGCAGATGCTCAACCGGGTCTGGCTATTCCTTGCTGGAGGACCAATATTCTGGAGTGCCAAGCGACAGGCGACTCCTGCTATGTCTAAATGTGAAGCTGAATACATGGCTCTAAGCGAGACTAGAAAGGAAGCCCTGTGGCTTCGCTACGTAATGGCAATTGCTCAAGGCGAATTTCATTGAACGAGGAATGCCAGCCGACGGTCTCACGAAGGCCCTGACCCCGAAGGCATTCAGAGACTTTCGTTCAATGGTGGGTATGTAGGAATTAGTAGCTCCTATTGAATGCAATAGAAGCTGTAGTAGGATAGGAGCAGGAAGAGTCGTCGTTCAATTAGGAACATACCTAGGTAGTTGCAGACTGGCAGCGCCATTACACTGCCCGCTAGCCTAGTTAGGGCTAGTGTAATTGCGGCAGAAAACCCTAGACATTTTGACGGGTACCCCTACGACGTCTCAATATGGTTGTTACATTTTCGATGCATTGGCTCGCTACTATCGGGCATCGCCTCCGTTTGAACGAATATATGATATGTGTTTGGCCAAACCCGACGGCCCCTGGCGGTCTCCAGGGCCAAATTTTGCCCTGGAAGCCGCCCTGAGGTGTCAAGCACTCCCTCTATCTACTTGGTACTCCAGGGTGTTAATACAATGCCGTGCGAGAGCGATACGCTAGTTTCTCCACGCTGCTCTAATCATTTAAATACTATGACAGCTTTGAAGACAATATCCTATTCAACGCTTTTACATGATTACATCACAATTGATTTAATTAATTAATCAAGATGATCCTTTCTTTAAGATCAAGCTTACTCCATATTTTACGGAACTTTCTCCACTTTTTACGTCTATTCGCAAGGAATTAACTTCAGAGCTGTCATAATAAATCATTAGAGCGGCGTGAAAAATACAGCGCTATGCTTCCGTGCGCTAGAGTTTAACCCCCTGGTATACCAAGTACTACGTAGTACTTGTAGGTAAGGTACCTAGGTAAGTTTCAACTACCTACCTTACCTTACCTAGTAGTAAAGTACCTTACCTTCCTTACAAGTAGGGGTGCAGCCACGGCTAACAGCATCCGGGTAAGGCGGGGTAATCTGAAGCCCCGCTTCGGACAGGGTGACGTGCTGACTGCTGAGAGGTGTGGAGTCTTCGCTTATGCAGCATGCTCTGTTGACACACTGAAAACTAACCCGACAGTACATAGATCCGAGTAGTGGCCTGGATCGGGCTAGTTTATTTCGCGATAAGCAACTGTATCATGCTATGCTGGATTAAGGTTAGGTACTTACACATGTATGGGTTTGCTAGAGCCGTGCTCCCATCCCAACTCCCAAGTCCCAGCTATCTTCCCCACCTGTGCAAGCTCTTCTTGCCCAACTCGCCAAGCTCTAAGTTGTTTGCCATATCTCTTTCCGTTTTGACAGCAGCATCCCTTAGACAGAATGTCGAAGATGAATCGAGACCCCCCGGAGGTGATGTTGACATCGGCTACAAGCTGGAAACCGGTACGACGGTCACCTTTATCGCTGCAGCTATCGTGGTTGGACTGCGCTTTTTGGCGCGTATGCTTTGCGCGCGTTTGGATGATGTTCGCGACGGTATATGTTCCCTGAGCTATGCGGCGAAAGAAATGCCATCGCAAGTCGGACTCAATCTCTACTCTGGGTCCAAGCTCTCGTCGCAACCATATTGGACTTTGTTGCCATCCACTGGGCGCCTGGGTCGACACACCTTTTTCCTGAACCTGCGGCGGCAAGTTCAGCAGCAGTACTTTCCGCTGCTGGCCCAAGTCTTCTGCGTCCACGCCCTGACCTTTGCGAAAATCAGCATCTGTCTGCAATACACACGTGTGATCCGAAGCTCGCAGAGAAGATGGCTGCGCTGAACTTGCAACACGCTCGTCATCCTCGTCTTCTGCGTCAATGGCATGGTGACCATTGTCTTCTACGCCCATTGCATCCCAGCTGAGAAAAAATGAAGCCCGTCAATCCAGGGAACATCAGCCAGGAGAGAATTCTGCCCACTTAGAATGATTGCTGAATGTCATCGCCTTTGCGACCCGCGTTTAGTTATATACTCACCAAGTGCATGCCTTGGTCGATCCCTAGCTAGCGGGCGAAAATACGATTTGCTCTTAATTCTTCATTGCAATTCTTCAGAGCGATGCATATGAACAGTTCTCGTGGCTTTCAAGAGAATCTATACCGCAAGATTCTAGACCAATGTCTTACATGCAGATGTTCCTTTTTGTCATGAGTGACAGTAAGAACACTGAGCGCGCTCGTACAGCTTTCGCACACGGCATAATTGCACTGATGATCATTTACAGATAGCATAAGATATTGAAATAGCTGAAGAGCAATGGTCGCTGCTGCCTCGCAGGCAGCGCCCAAGAGTGCTACATATCTCTAGAAACGTTCACTTGATGCAAACAGCAGCCTAAGCCTCCATCATACACCCCACCTTCTCCCCCTTCGTGATCCTTCCCCCACATGCCCTCCTTCACGACGCTGAACTCGACGCTTCCAAATCCGCCGTCCGTCAGCACCTTCTCCAACTTTTTGGGATCGCACCATGGCTCCATCAGCGGCAGCTCCGTCAGCGGGTTCGCGGGCTTCACACGCTCCTGCACCTCCCAGAGAATCGGCTTGAAGCCAAACATTTTCCAGAGCGTCACCGTCGCGGTGCCGCCCGGCTTGAGCGTGCGGTAGATCTGCTTCGCGTCCGCCACGGGGTCCTGACAGAAGAAGATGCCGAAGTTGGTCAGGACCGCGTCGAACGAGTTGTCCGCATAGGTGAGGGTCTCGCCGTTCTCGAGGCGCAGATCCTTAACCTGGGCCGCGAGCGCGGGGTCCGCGACGATAATGGCCTTGAAGGACTGCACCATCGGCGGTACGACGTCGGCGGCCGAGACCTCGGCGGAGGGGTAGACTTTGAGGAGCTCTTGGGCAGCTGCGCCGGTGCTGCAGGCGTTGTCGAAGACGGTGCCGCCTACAGCGGGAAAGGATTTGAGCATTGGAGGCAGGTGTGAGGCGACTGCCCGGCAGGCGTGGCCGACTCGGTGTTCGTAGACCGAGATGACGGAGGCGAAGCCGGCGAGGCCCTCCTGGGCACCTGACGGGGGCGGAAGAAGCCATGTTGGGTGGCGTATTGTTGGAGGTGAGAATGCTAAGAAGGCGGCAGGAATTAGGCAGGGCCGGTTGGCTTCTTGAACTTGAGACAGTGGTCGTTGATCACTTGCGGGCTTGCGTACACGGTGGCCGTAGATTGTTGATGCGTGGAGGAGCCGGAGGACAAAGAGACGCCGCTGACGAATTTGGAAAATGTGATTGTTGTGCCTGCTTCGGTGACTGGAATGTCTCAGCGAGGTGTTGCGGGCTGGACATTGCTTGAGCGTTGCCGGGCTTGTTCAGGTATGGCTTACGCCCTCATACAAATTATCCTTGTTAAGAGGCTTTTTGCTAATGCAATGTTCAGCCCGCTGCTGGAAGGACCTGTATCGAAGGATCCGTCATCTAGACCCTTTTTCTGATACCATATCAAGCTTACACACGTTCGAGATTTCCTGAAAATATCTGGGGCCAAGGCTTTGCGCAAATCCTCATGTGGGATGCATGATGCTTCAGAGTCAGCATTACGGTAGTTGGAAAAGAGGAAATACTATAAGAATCCTCTCTAGGAACGCAAGCCTCGACCTAAGCCATCGTGACAAGATTGGTACATGCCATCAAGATGGGTCGCTCTGCATGTATCGCTCTGCCCGTGATAGGTACTATCACCTCCCTCATCTGTCTTATCGTCGTTGGTCTTGGCGGCACGAACCACGCCTTCCTGAACAACCTTTACTTTTTTCGAGCGAACACCTCCCAGATCCACATCAAATCCACCATCCTCAACTTACCGGGTCTGCCTGCTAGTCCTGTGGGAGCCAGCATTCCCGGAATCGACCTCACTCATGACAGTCCCACCCTTGTCGCGCGATCTCTAGGAATCAAAGATTTTTATCACGTCAGCCTCTGGAACTACTGTTCCGGTGACTTTAAAAACGGCACCGACGGTGTCGAAGATCATGTCATATTTTGCTCCCAGCGCCAAAACCACTTTTGGTTCAACCCCGTCGATATCTGGAAATTAAATAACACTGTCGCGGACAAGCTCTTTAGCAAAGAGCTTAAAGCCGGCCTGAACAAATACAAAATTGTTACGAATTGGATGTTTGTCTGCTACATTGCTGCTGTTCTCTCTACTATCATCGAGATCTTGATCGGCCTCACCGCTCTCATGTATCGCTTGGGAAGTGTCGTCACAACTATCGTCAGCATCATCAGCTCACTCTTTCTCTTCGCCTTCGCTCTCACTTCCACGATCCTTTACAGCACTCTCGTCGGAACTTTCAATTTCGGAACGAAAGAGAATCAGATTCACAACAGTCTAGGCAAAACGATTTACATCTACACCTGGCTCGCTGTGGGTTTCTCAATGGTGTCGGGCTTTTTCTGGCTGGTCAGTTCGTGCTGCTGAATAACCTTGGTGGAAAGTTACGAACGCACAATCATAAGAGGATCAGCGCTGTTACATGAATCGCGACCAAAAAATTGAAGTCTAAGCTTACAAGCCCTTGTTGGGCGGAGCGTAGGGAGTGAATCCCAGGCTTCAGCGACATACAAAGAATTTTAAGCTTTGCCATTTTCACGGGGCTTCCGGTATTGTAAGTCGATTCAATGTATTCCCAGCATGGTTAAGTCGTTCGATGAGCAGCTAATTCTCTATTTCAATTATTTGTTCTGAACGGGAAAAAGGGATCATGTAGTGCCCATTTTCTTTAGGAATGACTAATTACCCCAGTCTGATTGATCGCCGTCTATTTCGCACAAGCCTTATGATGTTTGGGTGCAACTTCTATTCTTACCTTTCCCTTCCATTTCTTTATGAGGCTTGGTCTATGACGACAGGAGAAAACCCGCTGGCATTGACCGGACCGCATTGAATTGTCCCTCAATCTTCTGTTATTTGCTTTACATGGAATTGTACACGATTGTTCCGCACGGGACATTTGAGCACTTCCTGCCAATGCAAAATCTCGACGATTATACTATACTAACACTTGATTGGGTCTAATTGACATACCAGTTCTTCCTTGGGCGACATCTAGCATGACGTCCAAATACTAGTTAGCAATTTGTCAAGCATGCAGGCATGTCAAATAGGCAAGGTTCATCTGCTACTAAGCCATAATTACAAGGAAGTGTTCAAGATTATAAGTGCATTCGGTTTGTAGGCTGCAATCCAGTGAGCGAGATGGATGGAGCAAGGTTACAACCTCGGTCATAATAGTAGAATTTCAGGTGTGATTTGGTTGGTAATCTCCGAGTTTTCACCATAGACTCCAATTCAGCTTCAACCCCATTAAATGCCCCATATGACCTCGTATTCCAAACGCAAAGAGGAGCTGGGCCGGCGTGGTTGGAAACAGGGAGTATGGTTACCCCTGTGGTTAGTTAGTAGAGTAGTCCAATCAATATACATACACTTCTCATGACTGGTGTAGAGCTCCCCTACCGGCGGCGGCGTGAGATCTATTGTGTAACGCGATAAATTTGATGGAGGATGACGTCGTTGCCTGCAGGTATTCAATCCTAATTTGGTTCCCTCTTTTACAAAGAGGGCCGGCGGTTAGATATGGAATAGATGTTTCAGTTCCATCGCGCCCAAAGAGTCCTATTTGAACCATCGCACACACCTAGTCCTCGAGGTGCTCTTTTGGAAACTTTCGCCGATTGTGACACAACCGTGCCGGCTTCAGCGGCACCACCGTCTATTCGTAGTGCGCACAAGCATTGCTGGGCGTCTCTCTCCCCAGGTCAGCAATGGCGGTCGTACTCCAGCCTGGAAGGAAAGGGCTCGGGATGTCCGTTTAAGAAACGACGAACTTAGTGGCAGGTAAGTGGATGGCCTTGCTTTCCGGCACGAAGTTTGACAAATCAGCTAACAGGCATTCATCCCTAGCGGGTGATCGATCTTGTTTTCGGAAATTCCTTTCGGACCCGCCGCCGCTGCATGCCTCTGATGGGGACCGACAAAGCTACCTACTCCACTGCCTCGGACAGAGGGAGCAGGGAGCCTCAGAGACTCCCTGCCACGTGAACCGTTGAACAGATACGGGCACGGAGTCTAGCGCTGTGACACAAGCTCAGACCTACTAGGACTGTAAGCACAGCTCTTCGAGCCGCCTCAAGCATGGCTTTACAACAGCATCGTTGCTGCCGTCGCTGTCGTCGCTGCCGGCCCGACATCAATAGCCCTTGAAGACCGAATCAGGACAAACATACTAGGCAGAACACAACACCGGGCTCGCTTGCAAAGACGCCAGATAAAAGCATATTGCAAGAAATCGACGTTAGTCTCTAGTGTCATATGGCTGATGCACGAACCCAGTACCTGTTAAAGTATGGCTGAACTAGATGGTTTTGCAGCATATGTAGGATGTGTGTTTGAGTGAAGTTCTATGGAGGTTGAAGCTTCGGTTAAATACAGTGCGTCATGTGACCTCGATAGGTCCGAGCATAACTCCCGTTTCAACACTCCCTCTTGCACGGCCTATCGCCTATCATCTCGCTGACGCCAAATTTGAAGCTATTCGGAAGCTCCCTCTGCAACCGATTAGCTCCCTCTGAAGCCACGTAACCTGCTATTTGCCATAGCTCTTGCCCGAAGCCATCCTAGCCCCTATTTGATAGATCATCCTGATCCAGTCGTTTGCCTCATCCTGAGGGATTTGCCGTTTGCCTCATCCTGAGGACTTTTGCCTCATCCTGAGGGCTTTGTATGCCCGAAGCCATCCTAGCTTCTATTTAGATACTGATCCAGCCGTTTGCCCCATCCTGAGGACTTTTGCCTCATCATGAGGGCTTTGCCGTTTGCCTTTTTTTTTTTTTTTTGATATCGAACCCTTTTTATGCCCGATATCGTTGCCGCGACATCTAATTGCCCGAGCCAGTTGCCGCTGATTCTAACCAATGACTGTTCTTCTGACCCTCGCTGTCATCGATCCTATCCTAGCCGATGAATCTCTTGCCTGAGATTCCAGCCCATTGTTAAACTTCTCTTGTAGATGCTCCGGGGCCAGCTCCGGATGCAACGACCAGCACCCCTCTTTGTTGGAATACGAGGTCATATGGGGTATAGAATATGGTATATGGGGTTGAAGCTTTCTAGGAAGTAGGAGGTCCGGAAGGAAGTGGGAGAAGGTCAAATACCCTGAATCCCCTGAGTTCACTAGCGTCGGATGAATGCGGAGATTACCATAAATTCCAACACTCTTCAGTGTGACCAGTCTTCTGTTGGAAATAGGGGAGTTGGTAACCTCCGCCTCATAGGGCTGGTAGGGCTGGGGCCCGCTAGTAGAGTTTTCACCTTCCACCTCCTAGAGAGCTTCCAAACAACAACAACCAATATATCAATATACCTCATATGACTTCGTATTCCAACAGGTTGTGAGCCCGGGTTAGCGCAAGCTGCTTAAGTTGTTGTTACGTTCGTGAGTACGTCAACTCACCGATCATGTCCATCGTCGTCGACGTCGTCACTTGGAAGCCTCTATGCGATAGAGCTCAACGTCGATAATTCAAGCCTCTACGCGATAGAGCCAATCAGAAACACCGTGAATACGTTCCTCCGATGAAGGGTAGCGGTGCAGTCAAGTCAGGTTCAGGTAGTCGATTGCTACTGAGCCGAAGAGAGTCAGTCATCGTGGATAGATGAAGCGATGCACAAGTCATATCAGGATGGACCAGAAACGAGTTAGAAACGATTTAGAAACGAGGCTAGAATGCCAGAAACGAAACAGAAACGAAGCAGAAACGAGGTCATCCTGGATGGATCAGATTAAGCCGTGGATGTATGCCTTCGAAGCGAGGGTAGCGGTGGATCCAAATCGGACCGTGGATAGCCTCGGGCGGGGACAAACGGTATAAAAAAGGATAGCCAACCGTGGATAGCCTCGGGCGGGGACAAACGGTATATAAAAGTATAGCCATCTGGAATCCATGGACAGGCCTTTGGAAGTCAAGAATTCGAGGATCACGATTCGATGAACATCGACCCTTCCACTCCCTGTCATCTAACAAAAAGTTCAAGAATAACGTAAAGCCGAACAAGGCATCGCACTTTGCTCTTACAAACACTCTCTCTACCCCAAGCGCGATCAATCGGCCCATAATCACCCCAGCTAAGCTTTTGAAGCGTAAGGCAGAGGTTCCATCAACACCAGTTGTTCCAGATAGAGCAGCACAGAGCCGACCCTCCTCGGCACCGACCGTCACGGGTAGATCATCCAAGAGCAAACGCATCGGCATCTTGTCACGTCGTCGTGTGTCTTCGAGCCCTTTTACCCGCGTTGATCCTCCGGCCTTTTCGAACGTACCCACCTTGGAGAAGTCAATCCCTAAAACATGGATATTCGACATTCGTGAAGACACAGAAGGAGAGGAGGCATCAAACCTGATGTATCATTACACTCTCATTCTTGACATCGAGAGCCGCGCTGCCGCCAAAGACGATAGAGGCAAAGAGAATGTTCCTCCCGTTGACGGCCTTGCCCTTTGCCCGATGATGGTACGGCCCACCCTAAATATAGCATACAATCACCACCATTAATAAGGGTTGAAGGTAGAGGAGGGGTTACAGCCTTCTTCTGACTGGCTCGGTGAGTCGGGCTCAATACTTTAAACACTGGTTTCCGTGCCCATATAGGTCAAGCTTCTACCATTATAGGTCTAGCTGGGTGGGCCGTACCATTATCGGGCAAAGGGATACTCTTCTGCCGCTGTTACTACATTGCCGGCCGATATGATGACCGATGACGCCAAGGACTTTTATGCTGAAGGCTGCGATGCATCCTCTTACATTATCGTTCCTGCCGAGAATGAGATTGACCAGGTCAAGGAGAAAGTCTTTACTGCCACGGAACCCAACGAGGTCTTCTCCATGATTGTACCCACTATCAGTACTGGGGTTGAGCACGCGGACGGCTGGAGAGAGTTCTTGGCTCAAGTTAAACGGAGACACGTCAATTGATATTCAGAGCCCATCGGCCTTTCAGCCGAAGATCGAGATCTGGGAAAGCGAAAGCGCAAAGGGTGATAATGACATCACTGCTCAAGAACTTTCTCGAACAAACTCACCACTTGATGCCCTGCAGCCTGTAACGGACCTTCTCGAGATCGTGGATGACGCCTGCCTTGCCAAGTTGGCTTGAACTTGATTATATCAGAATTACATGTCATACCTTCGACTCGGGGCGCCGAATGTCACCGCAAATCATTCATTACTTTCTCGAGTGACCCTACATCATGGTCTTCGTTGTTGTTATATGAGGGTCAGAGCGAATATGTGCGTGTAGATATAGTGTCTATGTAGTAAGGTAGATACATATGTCTTGTAGATTGGGACTATCGGTGGGAGGTAGGGTAAATACCCCTAGCGCCAAGCCGGCTTCGGCCGAAGCGGAAATAACTACCTTAGCGGAAGATTAAGAGACAAGATAACCGTAGCACTATCGTATTTTTGCAATCACAGCAATTCAAACATTTATAATAGTTATCTGTTATTTTTCTCGAGACGTGTCAGATTCAATGTTTAGTCAGCTGTATTCTTGATTGTCACATATTGTACACACTGTATTTCGTACAACCCTCTGCAGCCCATGTGCCCTGTGCAAACTCGCAACTGTTAGGGGCCGGCCTAGAGCGAGTCATAGGGGTGTCATTTAACTAATAGATAAATACTAAGGAAGGAAAGAGTATGTACAGGAAAGAACTCGGTTCTTAGGTGTGCGTTTCTCAGCCCTGTGCTAGGCCCGATAGGGTTGGAACCAGGCGAAGGCTACTCTAGGCGAAGGATAGGCGAAGGCTAGGATCGTAACAGCAATCAACATGGGTAAGATAATGTACATGACGCACTCGAGCAATTGTATGCGTCACGCTCGCGCACAGAAATTGTCTGAATCGATCGAATATAAGCTTAGATTTGCAAAAGCGTTGATGTTGTTTCAAATACAGTCTACCCGAAGATAAGGTTTGACATTATAGCAGTATTGTATCTGTTATTTTCAATTAACTGATATTTATCTTGAACTGTATCAAAGATAACTACATTCATGAAAAATAACAGTAATAAATCTTAAACATTTCATTGAAGATACATTATTTTTAAAGTACTGACTACTGTAACAGAACCGTTTCTACAAAATGACTGCATAAAGACTGTTTCTTTTACGATCCTAGCCTTCGTCTATCCTTCGCCCAGCCTTCGCCCTATCCTTCGCCCAGCCTTCGCCCTAGCCTTCGCCTGGTTCCGTCCTGATCGGGCCTAGCACAGGGCTAGGGCGCACACACATAACAGCGAGTTCTTTCCTGTAGATACTTTCCTTCCTTAGTATTTATCTATTAGTTATATTACACCCCTATGACTCGCTCTAGGCCGGCCCCTAACAGTTTCAGTCAGAAGAACCGTAGCACAATCGTAATGTGTTCTCATAATCTTCCGCTAAGGTAACCATCGAGGTATGTATGATGTATGAACATTTCTACATACATACCCCATTTTCAACATTCGTTTCAATTCATGTTCCCACTTCCACAATCTTCCGACCCTTGCTTGGCCAAAGACTTCACTTTATCAATTCCCAACATACCGTTGAACGCTAATCGTACCCTGGACAAATATCGATTAGCCGTCGTCATCTCCGTGTATAAACTTTCTCTCGCTACCTGCTCTGCCTCAATCGTTTCTTGATGCTTCTTGTGTTGACTGACTACGGTGTATGTTCACAAGTTGAGTTCGAAATGTGTTGAGTGCAACGTGAGACTAACTCGTTCTACGAGTGGAGCTCCTTCTGCTTTCAGGCCATACGTATGCATGCGACTCGAGCTGTTTCGGCGGCATAAAAGCGAGCAATGAGAAGAGCAACTTTTGGGGAACTGATCGAAGGGTTATTAGGACATTCCTTTGAATTTGATGATGGACTGGTATCGTAGGGATGAGGGCTTTATGGATGTTGTTAGAAGGAGACAGCTTGTCGAAAGGATTTGCTGTGAGACTGTCAAAGCGGCAATGCAATAGGTGCAATGGCGCATCTCTGTAATGGTGGTGTTGAACTCTTTCCTGAGGACTCTGAGGATTAGTGCTTGCGAATTCCAATCAAATTTGACTGTTTGAACCAATTTGTCTGCAAATATAAACCAGTCAGTGACTGCCTGACTACTTGCTTTGTCTAATTCAGCCAAACACCTGGCGGTACATACAACTGCTTGCAGTTTGTTATCCCTGCCACCCCTATGATCTACTTGGTACAATGCTAGAAGGCGGACCTCACCAATGACTAAGCATATAGAAGTCGGGCCGGTACTGCCGCTGCGCACAAACAAGCAAACTAATCTACCGCTCGATAATACCTAGGTACTTCATACATTATTTTCACATCTAGTCTATGGTTTTCAAGGTTCGAATGCTTATGTTGCCAATGTTCCTTCTCGAGTCCCGTCACCATCAAATGTCAACCTAGGTTTAGCCGAAGAACTCTTTCTCAACGATCTCTGCGAGATACATATAGAGGTACATAAACCCTTTGTCGAAGCAGCGATCAAGACTCGTGTTATGGGAAGACGGATTCTCAGCCGAAGAGGGAAAGTTAGATAAGCTCTTGAATGTCCACCAAAATCTCATGAAGCAAGTGAGAACGCGTCTTCTTCGGATTCTAATCATTCTAGACACCCCTACCACCGCCCACGGTTACAACCGTGTTGAGATTGAAGAACTGATAAAAATTGCCCAGGAAA
>JAABUO010000434.1_pt1 | contig 84326 bp, 88 predicted proteins | sample 5559291 | NCBI WGS metagenome assembly JAABUO01 (sample SAMN10711878, study PRJNA513372) | rock metagenome | isolation source: Antarctica rocks | place: Antarctica: Victoria Land, Finger Mt sud
ACAAAATCGTTGCGCTCATCGGCGTCGGAGTAGGGCATCGGCGTACCTTGTCGGAATGCCTGGCTGGGCGGGATAATCCGCGTCTCGCTCTGAGTCATCTCTGGAAGGGAGGATTTCAGAAGGAAGGGAGGATTTCAGAAATAGTATAACATACGCCACCATATATTTTGTTAAGCGAATGTTAAGTTTAGATTAAGTTTGTGTTAAGAGAAACAGGGCCAGTGCATGAGGCGAAGCCGGGCTAACGACTTTCGCGCCGAATGCCGATAAAAGTAACAGCATCTTACCAACTTTGAGACTGTGATTTTAGGAGCAAGGCAATATGACGGTGGTTCTTCCCGCAGGCGGCATGAAACGAAAAGAGCTGGGGCATCTTCTGGTCGAGCAGGGACTTCTGAAAGAACAGCAGCTCGCGCAGGCGCTGACCTTTCAAAAGCAGACGGGGAAACCGCTCGGCGAAGTGCTGGTCGAGCTGAACTTGGTTGGAGTGGAGGAAGTCACGCGGGCCAGGGCGCAGCAAGTTGACGCCGCTTATGTCGCGATGGACGATGTCGCAGTAGACAAAGAAGTTCTCGCGCTCATTCCCGCCGCCGTCGCCCACAAGTACGCCCTGCTGCCCATCGGCAAGACTCCCGACGGCACTTTAAAGATCATTGTCGCCGCCTGGAACGCGCGGGTCATGGAAGCCGCCCACAAGATCGCCACGGCCCATCGCCTGCGGATCGCCCCGGCGATTGCCACCGAAGCGCCCCTGCTGGCCGCCATCGCCCACTGGTACGGACCCGCGCCGGAAGTTCTGACGCCGCCTGCCGCCGTGCCTGCTCCGGCTCCTGTTCCCGCCAGGCTGCCCGCCGCCCCTGCCGCGCCGCGTCCCGACGAAAAACGCGCCTCCGATGTCTTCTCCGGGTCACTCTCGCCGCTTGCCGCCGGACAAATCGCAAGCAGTCAGCCCGACGCTTTGGACGCCGCCGGTGTGGACCAGCCCGCCGTCATTCAGTTTATCAACAAAATCCTCACCGACGCCATTCTTTCCGGCGCAAGCGACATCCATTTAGAGCCGCGTCGCAATTCCCTCGACATCCGCTTCCGGCAGGACGGCACCCTGCGGCACATCGACAGCATCCGGCGCGAGTTCCAGGCGGCTTGCTCGTCGCGCCTGAAGATCATGGCCGAAATGAACATCGCCGAACGCCGCCTGCCCCAGGACGGGCGCATCTCCGTCACCGTCGAAGGCCGCTCCGTGGACATGCGCGTCTCCTCGCTGCCGACCCAGTACGGCGAGTCTCTTGTCCTGCGGATTCTAGACAAGTCCGGCGTCCGCCCTCAGCTTTCCCAGCTTGGCTTCTCCGAACGCAACTTAAAAGCCTTGAACGGCCTGATCCGAAAACCGCACGGCATCTTTCTCGCCACCGGCCCGACCGGCTCCGGCAAAACAACCACGCTCTACAGCGCCATCCACGAAATCCACACGCCCGACGTCAACATCATCACGGTTGAAGACCCGATTGAGTACGAACTCGACGGCATCCGGCAGTCCAACGTCAACGAAAAAGCCGGCCTGACCTTCGCCCGCCAGCTCCGCGCGATCCTGCGTCAGGACCCGGACATTATCTATGTCGGCGAGATTCGGGACAACGAAACCGCCGAAATCGCCTTCCGGGCCGCCCTCACCGGTCATTTAGTCTTTTCCACGCTCCACTGCAACGACGCCGCCGGAGCCATCACGCGCCTCCTGAACATGGGCATGGACCCCTTTTTAGTCGCCTCGTCCGTCGTCGGCATTTTGGCCCAGCGGTTAGTGCGTAAAGTCTGCCCGCACTGCGCCAAGCCGTCCCAGCCCGCCGAAGTAGAGCTGCAGGCCTTCGGCGTAGACCTCGACTCTCCCGCCTTCCACCAGGCCCACTTTCGGACCGGCACCGGCTGCGAGCATTGCAGCGGCGTCGGCTACAAAGGCCGTGCCAGTGTCCAGGAGCTGATGGTCATGGACGACGCCATCCGGGCCATGACGCTCGCCCGCATCCCATCCCACAAAATCCGCCAGGCCGCCATGGCGCGGGGCATGACCACCATGCGCCAGGACGCCGCCGCCAAAGTCATGCAGGGCGTGACAACCTTTGAGGAAGCGCAGAAGCGCGTTTACATCGAAGAAAGTGGTGAAGAGTAAAGACCTCACCCGGCTCGTTCCTCGCCACCCTCTCCTTAAGCAAGGAGAGGGTTAAGATAAAATTAGGACAGCAAGATAATTAGGACAGCAAGGAAACTTGGTGGTGAGCGCGTCTTTGTTCTTCTCTGACCCTCTCCTTGCTTAAGGAGAGGGTGGCGAGGAACGAGCCGGGTGAGGTTCCCCCCCATACTAACTTTCGCCCGCATCGGGTACAATACCCCCTGTGACTGAAATTCCCCAGCCTAGCCTGACCCTTGTGACCGGACGTGCGCTTTACCGCACCCGGACCGACAAGACCGACCCGCTTTCGCTTGTCGAAGCCGCTGTCGCCGGCGGCGTCAACATCGTCCAACTGCGGGTCCGCAATTCCAGCGTGGACGACCTCGGCCTCTACGCCGTCGCCCTGCGCCTGCGCGAGATGACCGCCGGCCAGGCCCGCTTCATCGTCACCGGCGACCTGGAGCTTGCCGAGAAGTGCGGCGCGGACGGTGTTCTGCTGACCGAACGCTCCTACAAACCCTCTGCCGCCCGCGACTTCCTGCGCCCGTCCGGCGAAGCCACGGTCGGCACGTTCGCCCGCACCGTCACCGGCGCAGCCCAAGCCGAGCGCGGCGGCGCGGACTACATCCAGGTCGGCCCCGCGTTTGACGCCGACGCCCCCGGCGAAGGGCTTGCCCTGCTCCGAAAAGTCAAAGACGCCGTCCAGATCCCCGTCGTCGCCTTCGGCGGCATCCAGACCCCCGCCGACGTTGCCGACTGCCTCCGCGCCGGTGCCGACGGCGTCGCCGTCACCGACGCCGTCACCCAGGCCCCTGACCCCCAAGCCGCCGCCGCCGAACTCCGCGCCGCCATTGAAGCCGCCTGGCGTGCCCTGCATGGAGCATAAGTTTCCGTGGACCAAAGCATTTACCGCTTCTATATCCGTCCTAACGGTCCGCGTCCTGAATTCCGCGTCGTTAAGGCGTTTCTCTGGTCCGATGCTCAAAATGTAAGTAGTGACGGCGACTCCTACAACCCGGCATCAAGGGAGTGGACCTACCTGTTTTTGCACAACCGTGACAATGCTGCTGAGATGGTCATGGTTGATAAGGTGGTATCGGAAGCAGCGTTGGTCTTCGAGATCAAATCAAGCTGCGAGTATATGGCAGCCCGCTGCGCCTACTTTCTGGCCGTGCAGACCAATTCCAATGTTGCCGAAACGCTGATAGGAAGCGCATCCAATCCTGACGGGTTAGTTGAGAAGATGGGCGCAGGCTTTGGTCCAGATGCAGCAATGCGGCGAGCGGAACAAAGTCCGTTCTCGCGTTCCACACTGGAAAATCCCTATCCAAATCGCTCATAACACTTCCCTAAATGCTTGACAAAATCGCCCACTTTTGGCATAATTATCAAGAACCACTTTCCATAAAGAATTGTTCTGTTTAACACATGCAAACACAGCTTGACGCGCGGGTAGAAGACCTGCGGCAAAAACTTCAGAACAGCGGGCACCGGATTACGCCCCAAAGACTGTGCATCCTGCGGGCGCTCGTCGGCTCCAACACGCACCCCAGCGCAGAGGAAATCTATGCTCAGGTCAAGCAAATCTCCCCGACAACCTCACTGGCAACGGTCTACAAAACGCTGGACACGCTGCGGGAGATGGGCGAAGTGCTGGAAATCCAGCCGGGTGACGGACGCCAGCATTACGACGGCGTCCGCCCGCACTTCCACCCCCATGTCATCTGCACCTCATGCGGCGAAATCCAGGACGTTGAGGTGGAGGGGCTGACAGGTTTGCCCAGCCTAGCTCAGTCGGCGTCCGGGTACAAAATCCACGCCCAGCGGGTCGAGTTCTACGGCCTTTGCGCGGCCTGTCAAGCACGAGAAAACACGGAAAGCAATACGACGAAATGAGCGTTATTGAACAAAAGCACGAAACAGGCGACCCAAAGCTGATTAAAGCCATCCAAAGCAACTGGCAGGAAGAGATGGAAGGCTCCGTCACCTACCAAACACTGGCGGACCGCGAAACCGACCCACACCGAAAGCACATTCTGGAAGGGCTGGCGGCGGCGGAGCTGAACCACGCCAAGCTCTGGGAACGGCGGCTTTTAGACCTGGGCGCACCTGCGCCGTCCTACACCGGCTCGCCCACCGGCGTGGCCGACACGCTGGTCAACCGCGTCGGTGGTCCCGATGCCACTCTGCGCCGGATTGAGATGGACGAGCGCAAGCATGTCGCCCATTACGGGCGGCAGCTTAAAGAGCTGGGCGATGAGCCGAGCGTCGAAATCCTGCACCACGTCATGGCGGACGAAAAGGCGCACTCGAAAGCGCTGAAAGCCATGCTGGCCCCAACGCCGTCGGCGGACCAGCCCATCGGGCGCATGTTCTCCCGGCCTCTGAACCCCCAGCAGGCGCTGGACGATCTGCGGGCACGCAAAGGTCATCGTTCCCCGGCTTCCTGGATTGGCGACGCTATCTACGGCGTCAATGACGGTTTGGGCGCGATCTTCGGCATTGTCTCCGGCGTGTCCGGCGCGACAGCGGGCGACCAGAAGTATGTACTTCTGGCAGGACTTGCGGGTATGATTGCGTCAGCGCTCTCGATGGGGTCCGGCGCGTACCTCGCAGCAAAAAGCGAGCGGGAGATTTACGACGCCGAAATCTTCCGCAAGCGGGCGGAGCTGGAGGAGAACCCCGAAGAAGGCAAAGAGGAAATGGCGCTGGTGCTCCAGGTCAAAGCCCTGCCGCACGAGGACGCCGTCCGCGCCGCCGAGCATCTGGCGCGTGACCCGGAGCAGTTCTTGAAGACGCTGGCCGCCGAGCAGCTTAACTTGACCGAGGACGCACTCTCTAACCCATTGGTATCAGCGACTTCCGGCTTTCTCTCGACCGCCGTCGGCGCATTTATTCCGATTATCCCGTTCTTCTTCCTGCATGGCCCCGCCGCCATCATCGCCGCCGCCGTCATCTCTCTGATTGCCCACTTTGCCGTCGGCGCGGCGAAAACCATGATTACAGTCCGTTCCTGGTGGAGCAGCGGTTTAGAGATGACCGCCGTCGGCGCGGTAGAAGGCCTCGTCACCTACTTCATTGGACGCGCGATTGGTGGGCTGGGGGCGTAGGACCTACCTCCTTGCTTCGCAGGGTCCTCCCTAAAGGGAAGATGAGGATAGCCGACGTAGGTCTTTTGCCTCCTGTCCTGATCCTTCCTTTAGGAAGGACCCTGCGAAGCAAGGAGGTAGGTCTCTTACTTGTCCACAACGCCGTGGCATTCTGAACCTTTAAGGATGTCTATATGCGTCACGGAACAGGACTGATCTTTCTTGGAGCAGGCGCGGGAACGCTGGCCCTGCTGCTGCTCGGACTGCGGCTTGCGCCGCCCGCGCCGCCCGCCGCGCCGGACACTGCCCCTGACCTCTCTTCCAGCAGACCGCTGGCAGGCGTCACCATCGTGCTGGACCCCGGACACGGCGGCGCGGACCCCGGCACGACATGCGGGCCGCTGTCCGAAGCCGCGCTGACCTACCGCACCGCTGCGGAGCTGACCGCCGCACTCAAAGCCCAGGGCGCAAGCGTCTCCTACACCGTCCGCAGCCACTCCCTCGATCCCCTGCTTGCCATCACCGAGCCGCCGCCCGCGCAGCCCACCGACGCCGTACTCGCCTCGACGGGAGATGCCCTGCGGGCGCGTCATTCCCCGCGCCCTCTCTGGCAGCGGGCCGAAACCGCCCGTGCTGTTTGGGCCGCGCGACTGCATCACGACCCGCAGGCCGCCCGCGACGTTTTCTTTCTCTCCCTTCACTTCGACCAGTTCTCGAAAGCCGACGTTCACGGCGGAGAAGTCTGTGTGGACCGCCGCTGCAACCCCATTCCGGCATTCGCCAAAGCGCTGGCCGGACAGATGGCGGACGGCCAGCTAGCTCGCGACGGCGATTTTCATGGCGTCCCCGGCGTGTCAGGCCGGGAGCTGGGCGTTCTGGACCCGCGCTTCAACCCTATCCCTGAGAAGGCGCTGCTCGAAGTCGCCACGTTGTCTAACCCGGAGAACGCTGCCGAAGCCGGCGACCCCGTCTGGCGCAGCGAAGTCGTCCGCCGCATCACCCTGGCAATCGCCCAGGCGCATCACCCGTAGGGGCAGACCCCCGTGTCTGCCCTTCTTGCGTGTCTGCCCTTCTTGCGTGTCTGCCCTTCTTGCGTGTCTGCCCTTCTTGCGTGTCTGCCTCTTTCTCTCCTGTTGGCTATTTAATACAGAGGGCAGGCACGGAGACCTGCCCCTACGCCGTGTCAAGAGACCTGCCCCTACGCCGTGTCAAGTCCCGCCTTCCGCCAAATATCCGCCAGCGCCGCGCCGACGCGCTGCAAACGCGCCGTGTCCGACGGCAGGGCGCTCAGATTAACAAAAGGCTCCGGGGTCACCGGGCCATCGTAGCCAATCGCTTGAAGCGACTGCAAAAAGCCGGCGATGTCAAGGACGCCGGTGGCTCCCGGCAGGTCCCGCACCCCGTCCATCTGCGCGTCTACGGGAACGCCTACGGGCGCGTCGTTGACATGCACGACCACGATCTGCTCTGGTGTCAGCGCCCGTAGGTCGTCCACCGTGCCGTGCGACGTGTACCAGTGATAGCTGTCTAAAAGCAAGCCGACATTTAGCCCGATTTCCCGCCCCATCGCCAGCATCTGCTCCATCGTGTGGATAAACGGGTACTTTTGCGTCTCCCGCAGCGTCTTCGGCCCAATAAACTCCAATCCCAGAGACAGGCCGTAGTCGGCCAAGATCTTTGCCACCGGCATAAACCGCGTGACATGAAATGCTTTGTTTTCGTCAAATTCCAGCGTGTCCGAGCATGGCATGATCCAGGTCATCGTCCGTGTCGCCCCAATCGCCGCCGCCGCTGCTGCCAGGCGCGGCAGATTGTTCAGCCCTTCTTCCCAAGCGTCCTGCGCCCCGCGCCACTCCACCGGCAGCCCAAAACCCGCCGGCTGAACACCGGCCTCAGTAAACCGCGCCGCCACCGCGCTGCTGCCGTGCATCTCGACGAGGTCTGCAATTTCAGACGGGTTAACCTCCACGCCGCCAAAGCCGCCAATCTGCGCCGCTTCTATTCTCGCTTCCAGCGTCTCCGCAGAAACCCCAATCGCTCCAGGGCTAAGTCCTTTATACATTGCGTCTTCCTCTGCTTTCCCAATCTCCGTCCGAAGGACGTTTCTTTGCCGGGGTTTTTCACAACCCCGGCATCTTCCACAACCCCGGCATCTTCTTCGGCATCTTCCTACTCAAACGGCCCCCGCAGAAACGACAAAATTAAGTACCACAGGGCCAGATACCACACGCGCCGGCCCGCGCCCGGCGCGGCATTCGAGATCGTCCCCACCGCGCCGTGCAGCACACCCGCCGGGCGCAGCGGGATCTTGTTCCTGGAACACGCCCGGCAGCGCGTCCCCGCCGGCGTGTAGACCGTGCATTTCGGGCAGATGGGCGCTTCGCACCGCCCGCACCGCAGGCGCGTCACGGCCTTCGTGTGCCTCGCACAATAAAACTCGCCGTCTCCGCCGGGAACCGCGACCGGCTCACTCGGCGTCAGGGCCGCGCCGCATTCGCCGCAGAACTTCTTGCCGCTCGGGTTGTCTGCCTTGCACTCGGTACAGACCATCACGCTGTCTCCTTGATGTCTTGTAGGCTTTGGTGCTATATTCGCCGTTCTTCTGAAAAATCCTGTGCAGGAAAATCGAGCTGGCCTGCCGTAATGCTTTGCAAAGGAACTCCCTTGAAAGGAACTTCTGATGCTGCGTCAATCGTTTGCCTGGTGGACATTTGCCGGGCGAGGAGTGCCGGACCAAGACCTGCTGCAAAAAGCGCGGGCAATCGGCTATGAAGGCGTGGAGATGCTCAGCGAAAACCTCTTTGACCTAGCGCTGGAACTTGGCTTTGTCATCGCGACGCATAACGGGCAGCAGCGTCTGGACCAGGGCTGGAACAATCCTGCCCAGCATCCGCGTTTGGAAACAGAGCTGCATTCTGCTCTGGCACTGGCCCAAAAGTACCGAATTCCAAAATTAATCGTCTTCAGCGGAAATCGCCGGGAGGGCCTTTCGGAGGAAGCGGGACTGGAAAACACCGTGCTTGGCCTTTCCCGGAACATAAAAGCTGCCGAAGACGCTGGGGTCACGCTGGTGATGGAACTCCTGAACAGCGTGGATCACCCCAACTATCAATGTGACCGAACACCATGGGGTGCCCAGGTGTGCCGCCGGATCGCCTCCCCTCAAATGAAGCTGCTGTACGACATCTACCACATGCAGGTCATGGAAGGCGACTTGATCCGTACCATCCAAACCAATCATGCTGAGTTCGGCCATTACCACACTGCGGGCAATCCAGGGCGGCATGAGCTGGACCAGGCACAGGAAATTTACTATCCCCCAATCTTTCAGGCCATCGCCGCCACCGGCTACACCGGGTTTATCGGCCATGAGTTTATTCCAAAAGGCGATCCCGTCCTGGCCCTGCAAGCCGCCTATGACCTTTGCTGCCAATTTTTGTCCGAGAAAGGAACTTGAGAGACTGTACAGAAACAAGACACGGGGCTGAACCCCCCGTGCTTTAGGAGAGCAACTCCCCGCCTTCGCGGGCATAGGAAAGATGAACAATTTTCACCCACGCTTAATTCTTCGCCCGCGCAGGCGGGCGCTTGCACTCTTAAAGCCCTGCCGTTCAGGGCAGGGTATACTTGCTATACAGTTTCTAAGATGACCCCTGAGACCCAAACCCAGCCGGGCGTGGCAAAGCCGAGCTTCTCATTTACTCGCCGCACGTCCGGCAGCCTGCCGCCGACCCAGTTTGGAGAACTTGTCGGGACATTCGACCATGCAACGCTGGTTCCCGAAGGCGCGATCCGGCCCGACGACAACCATGTCTATCTGTGGATCAGCGTCGCCGATGGCCCTTATGCCGGGCTGTACGAATGCGCGTTCAATATCCATTCTACCGACCAGACCAACGTGCAGTTTACCGACTGGCCGGAGGACTTGACTGGAAAGACCCTGCCGCAAGCCGGGTTCACTCAGCCTTCTCTGAGCTACGCCGCGCTTGGCCTCAAAGACGCCGACTTCGCCCCGGTCCAGCAGGGCGACTTGCAGACGCTCGTGACGCACTACGCTGAAACCTGCACGCTTGTGGCCGGCTACGGCACGACCTATTTTGAAGGAACCGGCCTGCACGACATCCACCTGAACTCCGGCGAGCCGCCCGGCAGCGCCCACGAAAGCCGCACCGGCCAGGACGGCGCTCTGGTCTTCTACTCCGGCACCGGCGCGGCGCTGTCCGCGCACTGGATATTCGTCAAGTTCGGCACGCAAAGTTTAACCCAATAAAACCTAGCCTGAGCCGGGCCAAAGTATGCTATAATAAAAGAAGTTTAACAATCGAAGAATTTGGGTTTGAGGAGCGTTACCTTCGGCTATGGATACCAGTGATTTCCGCAACGGCATTTCCATTGTCATGGACAATGACATTTATACGATTACTGACTTTCAGCATGTCAAGCCCGGCAAAGGCGGCGCGTTCGTGCGCTCGACGCTGAAAAACATCAAAAACGGACGCACCATCGAAAAGACATGGCGCGGCGGCGAGCGCATGGATCAGGCGTTTTTGGAGCGCAAGACCATGCAGTACCTGTACAACGACGGCGCAGAATACTTTGTCATGGACCCGGAGACATTCGAGCAGTCTTCCGTTCGCAAAGACCAGATCGGCGACGCCGTCAAGTACCTCAAAGAAAATATGGAGCTGAGCGTTCTCAGCCACAAAGACGTGATTATCGGCATTGAAGTCCCCAGCTTTGTCGAACTCGAAGTCACCGAAACCGCCGGCCCCGAGAAGGGCGACACCGCTTCCGGCGGCGGCAAGCCCGCCACAGTCGAGACCGGCGCGGTCGTCACCGTCCCGTTCTTCGTGAAAGTCGGCGACAAGATCAAGATTGATACCCGCAGCGACCAGTATTTGGAGCGCGTCAAGTAAGGATTCCCCACAGCACAAGTGGATTGGATAAGGATGTATGGAAGAACGAATTGACCTGACTGAAGCCCCACTGCCCCGTGCGCCGCGCCCCACACGGCGGCAAAGGAGCCGGGGAACCGGCATTCCCAAGCTTGACGAGTTTGCGCGTCGGCTGCTGGGCATTTCGGCCCTTGTCGGTGGTCTCGCGCTTTTGTACCTGCTCTGGGGCCTGCTCAGCGGAGCCTGGTCGCATGAAGCGATGGGCCTGCTGCCCCATGCGATTCGGGCCGAGCAGATGGCGAACATCGCTCTGGTGTTTGAGGTGCTGCAAGGCGCGAGCTTTTTCCTGATTGTTTCCCTGCTCATTTCCTGCGCCCAGGCCGAAGGCGTCGGCTACTGGCTGCTGGGCGGCGCAGCCTTCTTTTCCCAGGGCGTACCGCTGCTGACCGAGCAGGTCTACGGATTTTCGCATCACACCGCAAGTAGCGCAAGCCAGGCGGCCATGAAGGACTTCCATAGCCTGGCCTGGGACTTCGGCATTCCCGGCGTCCTCTGGACCCTGGTGGATATCTACCGGCGTCTGGCCGGTGCCGCCGAAATCGCCGCCATCCAGCGGGCCAACGCCAAGTACGGCCACGGGGTCCAAAAACAGGCTGCCAGCACCCAGCGACAGGTCTTCTTAGGGCGCTGCTGGGAAGGGCCGTTCTGCAAAGACCATATCCGCCAGAAATGCCCGATTTTCCTGGAAAAGAAAGGCCCCTGCTGGCGGCGCAAGGAAGGCTGCCTCTGCGAGGAGCGCATCGTCCTGCAAACTATGATTGCGCCGGACTGGAAAGACCAGATGAGCCGCGCCAATCAGGCCATGACAATGGGCAGCGGCGCACGCAAAGTTCTCTCGCCCGAAGCCAAGCGCGAGCGCTGCCGAAGCTGCGTGATCTACACCGAGCATCAGCGCCAGAAGCACAAAGCGCTGACGACCCTCACTCTGATCGGCATCCCGATCCTGCTGGTCGTGAACTTTGCCTGGCTTCAGCATGGGGTCAACCACTTTCTGAACTTGACCGATGCCGCCGCCCGGCGTTTCGCGTTCTCGGCGGACCCGGCAGGCATTGCCTTCCTGCATGACGGCTCCTATGGCATCTTCGCCTGGGTCATGGTCGCCGTCTTCGCTGTCGTGCTGCTGGCACAGGCCCTAAAGCTGGTCGAGTATGTCTGCTTTACGCTCAAAATTTAACCAACTCGCGGGGCTGAACCCCCGTGCTCTAAAAGGGCAACTTCCCGCCTTCGCGGGTGAAGAGCCGTTCAAATCTTATGCCCGCGAAGGCGGGGACTTGCACTCCTAAAGCCCTGCCGTTCAGGGCAGGGTAGAGTTTTATTTACATGCTGATCTGCCTATGAACTTGGAACTTGTCGAAAAGATTGTCGGCCTGCTGTGTGAGTATCCCGTCTCGGAGATCGCCGTCGAGCGCGAAGGACACCGCGTTTTTGTCCGCCGGCCTCTGGCTGGCGCACCGGCCGTCGCCGCTCCGGTTGCCGACATGCCCCTGGAACAAGACGCCGCCGCTGGAGAAACACTTGCGGAAGCACTTGAATTGCGGGTTTTGACTGCGCCGATGGTCGGGATTTTCTATCACGCCGAGCCGCCGCTTTCGCCGGGAGCGGAAGTGAAAGCCGGGCAGGTCATTGGCAGCATTGAATCAATGAAGCTGATGAACGATGTTGCCGCAGAAGCCTCTGGGCTTGTCGCAGACGTTCTTGTGGAAGACGGCGCTCCCGTAGATTACGGGCGGGCGCTGTTCCGCCTGGCGGCATCTTAACGAGCGGCATTGTAAAAAGAGCAAAGAGGCTTTACTATGATCAGGCAGCAAGCAGGGGGCAAGCATCAGCGCGGGCAGTGGACTTTGGTCGGCCTTCTTGTTTCGCTGGCCGTCATCGCCATTCTTTCCGCGTGGTATTACGCCAAAATCCTCAAGCCCCAGGCCGGCTCCCACAACGGCAAGCCTGCCGCCGAGCAGCAGGCTTACGGAGCCGTTTGCAGCGAATACCAGTCGCAGATTACCCAGGCCGTGACGATGTACAAAAGCGACCACAACGACCGCAATCCGCGCAGCTTTGCCGCGCTGAAGCAGTACGGCGCGACCGACGACATCGTCAAAGCCGAAGGCTGCCAGTTCCAGCTTGATGCGTCCACGGGAACCGTCACCGAACTCGGCCACGGCAAGGCCGCGCCCAATGCCCAGCCGGTAGTCATTAGCAGCAGCAGCGACGCCGCACCCCCCACCGCGCCCGGCCCGTACTGGCAGCAGTCCGCCCCCCCGTCGCCCGCAGGCTCCCCCAGCGGCAGCCAGTCCGCCCCCACACGCGGCCCAGGCGGCGTCACCCTTCCGCCGACTTCCAGCACTGTTCCTGCTGACGGCGGCGGCGGCGAATAAACTGCGTCTTTTCTCGACCGCATCTTTGTCCGAAGGACATTTCCCTGCCGGGGTTTTCCACAACCCCGGCATCTTGCTATTATGTTCAAAAAAATACTGATCGCCAATCGCGGCGATATTGCCGTTCGCGTCATCCGCGCCGCCCGTGAGCTGAAAATTCAGACCGTCGCCGTCTATTCCGAAGCCGATGCCGACTCCCTCCATGTGCGTCTCGCCGACGAAGCCGTCTGCATCGGCCCGCCCGAGCGCAAAGGCTCGTACCTCAATGCCCCCAACATCCTCAGCGCCGCCGTCATTACCGGCTGCGACGCCGTCCATCCCGGCATCGGCTTTCTTGCCGAAGTCGCCTCGTTTGCCGAGATGTGCGACGCCATCGGCCTCAAGTATATCGGTCCGCCCGTCCGGGCCATTGAGCTGATGGGCGACAAGATCGAAGCCCGCGCCACGATGGAAAAAGCGGGTGTTCCCATCGTTCCCGGCACCAATACCGCCCTGCGCGACCCTTTAGAAGCCGCCAAAGTCGCCGCCCAGATCGGCTTCCCCGTCATGATTAAAGCCGCCGGCGGCGGCGGCGGACGCGGCATCCGGGTAGTCCAGAACGAAGAAGAGTTCCCCAAAATCCTCAAAACCGCCCAGGTCGAAGCCGAGTCCAGCTTCGGCAACGCCGACGTCTACATCGAGAAGTTTATCGAGCATTTCCGGCATATCGAAGTCCAAATACTCGCCGACGAGCACGGAAACGTCCTCCACTTAGGCGAGCGCGACTGCTCCCTGCAAACCCAGCGCTACCAGAAGATGGTCGAAGAAGCGCCCGCCCCCAATTTAGACCCCAACGTCCGCCGGCGCATCTGCGACGCTGCCGTCAAAGCCGCGAAAGCCGCAAACTACACCAACGCCGGCACCGTCGAGTTCATCGCCGCCCCCGACGGCAAGTTCTACTTCATGGAAATGAACACGCGCCTTCAGATCGAGCATCCCATCACCGAAATGGTCACCGGCATAGATCTCGTCAAGTGGCAGATCCGCATTGCCGCCGGCGAAAAACTGCCGTTTAGCCAGCGCGACATCCACTGGACCGGCCATGCCATCGAAGTGCGTCTCACCGCCCGCGATCCCGCCCGCGACTTCGCGCCGTCCGCCGGCAAGATCACCAGCCTGCGCCTTCCCGGCGGCCTCGGCGTGCGAATAGACACCCACGTCTACGCCGGCTACGAAGTCCCGCCCTACTACGATTCCATGATCGCCAAAATCATCGTCTGGGACGACACCCGCGATGCCGCCATCAACCGAATGCAGCGAGCCTTAGATGAAGTCGAAATCACCGGCGTCAAGACCGACCTAGAGTACCACAAGAAAATCTTCGCCAGCGCCGCCTTCCGCAAAGGCGACCTCAACACCAAGTTCTTGGCAACCCATGTGACGGAGTAGAGAAGAAAGCGGGACCGTGAAAAAAGCACTGGAATGGCTTCTTGTTTGGCTTGGGATGTGGGTCTGTCTGCACGGGGCGTACTGGCTGGCCGTTCACTTTTTTGGTGCTTTACTGCCGCCGGCATTCTCCCCAGCGACTTGGGCCGGTGACGGCATTGACGCTTTTTTTGTCGCTGCTGGCTTGGGGGTTCGGGACTACATACACAACCGCATGGAAAAGAGGCTGAACCGGCAGCCGCAGGAACCCACCCCGCCGCAAGCGGCGACCCTCCCGAAGCGGGAAGGTAGCGGGTAGGGGCGCTGCTTGCCGCGCCCTCTTCGTCCTCCCTAACAGGGAGGACCCCTGCGAAGTGAAGAATGAACGAAGCAAGGAGGTGGGTTCTGGGTCTTAACCCCGCGAAGCGGTGTTTTGCAGCGTCCTCGCTGATTACCCCACTAAAGCCTTAGCCGTGCGTTTCAACGCATGGTCTGATTTTCTGTTTTCTGCGGCTATAATAGCCTTATGGACTTCGCATGGGACCCTGCTAAAGCCGAAAGCAATATGCAGAAGCACCACGTCTCGTTTGAAGAGGCGCAAAGCGTTTTTGATGACCCGCTGGCGATAAACTTTGAGGATGATGTCCATTCCGAAACGGAAGTGCGGGAGTTTATCGTCGGCTATTCCCGCCGGAACCATTTGCTCCTGGTTTGTTTCACCGAGCGCCGAGACGGCATCCGCCTGATCAGCGCACGTCCGGTCACACGTTTGGAGCGTCAAGATTATGAAACCCAATGACTTAAAGCTGTCCGATCCTGACACCGTGTCCGATGAGCTTCTGCCCGAATATCGGTTTGATTACAGTAAGGCGCGGCCGAACCGTTTCGCCCGGCCCGAAGCCGCGCCCAACACCATCAAGCTCGATGCAGATGTTGCCGCCGTGTTCACAACGGAAGAAGCCGTCAACAACATTCTGCGAGCGCTTATCCAGGCGATGCCCCAATCAACGCGCCGCGAAACAGCCTGACGGCTAATTGCTTATGCCTCGCGCCAAATTCCGCCACAAACCGCCGCGCCTCTTACTCCTGCCGCGCCTCGTCGTCCCCGGCGCAATGGGCCTGGTCCTCGCGCTCAGCGTCGCCTGCTTTATCTACTTCACCAAAATTACGCTGGACATCCAGGCCCACTTCGCCCCCGAAGCCGCCCATCCCTGGGACGGTTACGCCGCCCTCAGCCTCTTCTGCGGCATGGTCTCGCTCGCCGGGCTGCTGCTCAGCCTGCGGGACCCCGCCCCCATGCGCTGGCGGCGCAGCAGAGTTTCAAGAAGACTTCCAAGCGCGATCCCAAGACGGGCAAAACGGCGGCAGGGTTCGGGTACAATAGGAAGACAATGACACCCGATAGTTCCCATTCCCATTCTAGCGCTTCTCATTCTGGTTCCCACGGCGACAACCGCAGTACCCGCCGGGAAGCCCGCGAGCTTGCCCTCCGGATGCTGTTCCAGCTTGACCTCGGACGCCAGCCCGTAGACGAAGTCGTCGAAGCGGCCCTCGCCCAGTCCCCGCTGGAAGGCGCAAACCGTGAGTACGCCGAGATTTTGGTGCGCGAAACGCTGAACCATTTGACCGACATTGACCCGCGCATCGCCGCGCTCACCCCCGACTGGAACTCCGACCGGCAGGCCGTGGTAGACCGGAACATCCTGCGCCTCGCCGCCTACGAGCTGCTGTACCGCCCCGATGCCCCCGTTGCCGCAGTCGTCAACGAAGCCGTCGAGCTTGCGAAGAAGTACAGCACCGCCGAGTCCGGCCGCTTCGTCAACGGCGTCTTAGGCGCACTCGCCCGCCAGCCGCGCGGCAACGAGGCCACTCCTGAAGCCTCCGAGGACATAGGCCATGCCGACCTTTGAGCCTATATATGAGCTGCGCCCGTTCGCCATGCCGGAAGCCGAAATTGTCGCCGCCTGGGCCTCCGACGCCGACGAAGTGCGCTTCCTGACCGGCTCTGACGACTTCTCGCTGACGCCCGGCGACATCGCGGCCTGGACCTATGAAGCCGACTACGCCCTGACCCTGCGCCGGGAAGGAGATTTGGCCGCCTACGCCGAAATCGTGGAAGATGTCGTCGAGCAGGACATCGAAATCCAGCACCTTCTAGTCGCCCCTGACCTGCGCTCCGCTGGCGTGGGCCGGGCCATGCTGCTCCGCCTCTGCGCGTTCATTGCCGAAATCCGCCCGTACCCCGAAGTCTGGCTCCGCGCCAGCCGGGGCAACGCTCCCGCCGCCGCCTGCGCCGCCGCCGCCGGGTTTGAGGCCGTCGCCCAAATGTCCGGCCCGCGCTATCAATGGTACAAGAAAAGCCTCACCCGCGAAGGAGAATAACGTGATTACCACTCATCCTGCGCTGCCGGAACGACTGCATAGCCACTATCCTGTTCACGCGCAAAAGAAGCCACCTGTCCAAAAGAAGCCACCTTTCATTGCTTACATCGGTGGCAGTCACCCTCATGTGACCGTGACTCTCGATAGCGACGGCCACGCCTATCGCCTCCATACGCCGCGCGGCTGGGTGACGGTCCGCTGGCGTGAGGACTACGGCACGGAATATAATACCCCGGTGCCGATGGATGATGAAATCAGCCATCCAGACACGATTATTACCTATGTCATTGTCTCGCCGCCCTCCCTGCCGGTCTACTTCCGGGGCGCAGGCGATGCTAAATGGGTGCATCTCAATGGCGCTCCCGTCCCATCAGTGCAGGCTCAAAGCGGTTCGTACCACTACACGCATCCTGCCGACCCCTTTCGCATGGACGGCGGCCTGAACATTGTCGCAATTGGGTATCCCGACCCCGAGTAATCAGCACAACCTAACCTGCATGATCTCAACTTTGGATGGAGAAAGCCTCGGCACCCAAATGACACTAACACTGAACTTGACACAAGAAATTGTGGAAGCTATCACTGAAGCGGCGGCTCGTCAAGGACGCTCCCGCGAGGAATTAGCGGCTGATGCGCTTAAGCGTCTGTTTCTGCCCCAGGAAGACATTGCTGCACTGGCGGCGGATTTTGCTGACGACTCGACGCTGGCCGAGCAGGGTTTTCTGATGGCGGCCGAGGGAACGCGCCATATCTGGGACACGCCGGAAGAAGACAAGGCCTGGGCGCACCTATGAATGCTGTGAGCGCGTTTCCGGTGCCGCTTTATTCTGTTGGAGATGTCGTTATTGTGCCTTTTCCAAGTTCCGTAGGAGACGCATCGAAGCGACGGCCTGCTGTCGTATTGGCCGTTATCACTTATGGGATTACGCAGGATTATGTTGTTTGCCTCATTACCAGTCAGGCTGCTCCTGATCCTACGCGCATGACGCTGACACAAGCGGACATCCTCGGCGGCTTTCTTTCCATGCAAAGCTACCTGCGTCCTGCTTATCTTTATACTGCTTCCGAGCGGCTGATCGCTCGTCGGATCGGTACACTCGTGCCGAATCGTTTAGAGGAAGCACTCGAAATACTGATCCAACTGCTTCGTCCTCAGCTTCAACCGTCTTTCGATCCCCTGACATAACCCTATGATCTTATCCGACCACAGCATTAAAGAAGGCATCGCCCAGGGGCGCATTTGGCACTGGTTTGCAATACCCTGGAGAATTAACTGTACAAGTGAGTCCGACACTTATGAATGAAGCTGAAAATGGCGTTTTTCCCTCACAGTGGATTCAGTCTGCTATTGAGCAGGGTATAGTGGACGCTTCCACGCCAATAAGCCCCTTCCAAATCCAGCCGAACAGTCTTGATCTGCGGGTAGATAGCGTCGGCTATCGAATCCAGTCAAGTTTTTTACCGGGGAGGGAGGGAATACAGAAAAAACTTGAACGGTTCAAATGGTATGATCTTCCGTTAGATGAGGAAGGGCTGATTATCGAGCGCAACCAAGTATGCATATTTCCTCTTCTTGAAAGTCTTAATCTGCCGGCCAATGTTTATGCGCGTGCTAACCCAAAGAGCACAACAGGGAGACTTGATGTATTTACGCGGCTGGTCACTGAGTCTGGTATCACATTTGATGAAGTTCCGCCAGGATATAAAGGGCGCTTGTACTTAGAAGTAGTTCCACGCTCCTTTGCTATTCGGCTGAGAGCGGGTGATACTCTTGCTCAACTCCGTTTTCAAAGTGGCAATCCCTATTTGACGACAGCAGAAACTAAACTATTGCTAGATAACGACAGCATCATCTTCTCCCCGGATTTAAGAACGCTGAGATCAACTGACCTTCCGGTTTTGCCGGGCATTGTTTTGTCCATTAGTATCCCAAAAATATCCATAAGCATTCCAAGAAAGAACAATCCTACTGTTGGGTATCAAGCCAAAAAAAATACTGAGCCAATAGACCTTAAATCAGGCATGGCGCGTGTCCGGCGTCATTGGGATAGAATATATGGAGATGGCAATCCGGTTATCCTGCATCCTGAAGAATTTTATATTTTTGCTTCGCGTGAATTGGTACGTCTACCCCCAGCTTATTGTGCGGAAATGGTTCCCTTTGATCCGGGAAGCGGTGAATTGAGAACACATTACGCCGGGTTTTTCGATTCCGGATTTGGGTACGCCCTGGGCAAAAATGGGGATGCAACAGCCGCCGCAGTCGTTCTTGAAATCAGAAGCCGGGATGTGCCGTTCCTTGTTGAAGACGGTCAACCGCTGTTTCGCCTCAATCTGCTCAAAAACATAGCCGAACCTGATATTGTTTATGGCAGTACCTTGAAGTCGAACTATCAATCTCAGCGATTGAGATTAAGTAAGCAATTTAGCGGAAGTCCTGATGACGAAAGCGTCGAAGACGCTCAGCCAAAGTTCGATTTTTCGGACAGGCGCTCGGACCCATTATGAACTTATCAGACGACTTATCAGACGTCGGTAGAGACAATCCAAGCATAGATGAAACGGTTTATGCTTATCTTGCCGGTATCATTGATGGCGAAGGCTATATCGGCATCAGCATAAGGCGTCCGACCGCTGCGAACAAAATGACCGCCACAACTTATAAAGCCCGCTTATCAATTCAGATGGCAGACTTAGAGGCTTTGAACCTTTTTTGCCAAACTTTCAGCTCTGTCTGCCCACGGTATGGCGGTGCACCTATCAAGCATCAGCACCGGCAGATTTATGTCATCGACCTAGTAGGCCAGTCTATTGACCCAATACTACGCCATCTCCTTCCTTACCTGCGCGTCAAGAAGCCGCAGGCGTTGTTGGTTCTTGATTTTCTTGCCCTTCAAGCCGATCCACGTAGGCACCGAACAAAGCCAATACATATCATCCGCGTCCAGGGTAGGCATTGTGGGAAAGAATGGACAAGATGGGGTCTCTCCGACAAGTATGTGAGCGACTGCGAGACGATGTACCTCAAATGCAAAACCTACACAGAACATATGAAGGCTAATCCCATTGATACTTAGGAACATCACGCTGGAATTATCCGACTGGAATTATCCGATGTTGCCAACCTGCCGATTAGGCTGTACCCCGGCATGAAAGTGGGCCAAATCTCGTTCTTTGCCATGAGCACCCCCGCCGACCGGCCCTACGGCCACCCGGAGCTTGGCTCTAAGTATAAAGGCCAGACCGCCCCCACCGCCAGCCGAATGCACCTGAACTTTACTTCCGAAAACTTTACTTCCGAAAACTTTACTTCCGAAAACTTTACTTCCGAAAACTTTACTTCCGAAGAGGACCACAAATGACGATTTCCGACTTTCAAGTGCTTCAGCGCGACGCTGACGGCACCGCGCGTGTGACGCTGGACAGCGGCGAGACCCTAGAACTGCCGACCGGCGGGCCGCATGAAGTCGGCGGCGCGAAAAACGTCTTTGTCGGCGACCTTTGGGTTCTTGCCGGACAAAGCAACATGGAAGGGGTGGGCGACTTAGTGGATGTCGAGACCCCGCACCCTCTGGTTCATTCGTTCCAGTCCCGCGAAGCGTGGGCCGCCGCCGAGGAGCCGCTGCACTGGCTCGGTGAGTCCCCGCGCCCCATCCACCACGTCCTCTGGGGAATGCCCATGCCGGCATCCCCTGCGCCGCGTGACGGCAGCCGCCTCAAAGGCTCCGGTCTCGGCCTGACCTTCGCCAAAACGCTGGCCGAAGCCACCGGCGTACCGATTGGCCTCATCCCCTCGGCGCATGGCGGGACTTCCATGCAGCAATGGGAACCCTCGCGCAAGAACATGGGCGGCGGCTCTCTCTACGGCGCGACCCTGGAGCGCGTCCGCGCAAATGGGGGCAAAGTCGCTGGCATCTTATGGTATCAGGGTGAGTCCGACGCAAATATGTCTGACGCCCCGCATTATGAAGCCCGCATGACCGCGCTGATCCAGTCCTTCCGCGCCGACTTCGGCCAGCCCGACCTGCCGTTCTACTTCGTTCAGCTCGGCGGCTGGGTCGCCGATCCCTCCCTAGACTATGTGAATGGCTGGAACAGCGTCCGCGAGTCCCAGCGTCTTCTCGTGAACGCCCTGCCAAACGTCGGCATGGCCTCTGCCATTGACTGCGGCCTCGATGACGGCATCCATATTGACACCGCCGGCCTGAAATCTCTTGGCCGCCGCCTCGCCGCCGTCGCCCTCGGCCACCCGGCCCCCGCGCTCAAATCCGTTGTCCGTGATGACGCCGCCCACGAAATCCGCGTCTCGTTCACAAACATTCAGGGCCAGCTTACCGCGCCCGGCAAGCCCGCCGGCTTCAGCCTGCGCTCCGCCGACGGCAACGAAGCCGCACTCATCTACAAAATCACGTTGGCCGGCCCCGACGCCATTCTGAAACTCAACGACGACCCATCGCCCGCCGGCCTCCACCTCTGGTACGGCTACGGCCTGAACCCTTACTGCAACATCACCGACACCACCGGCGCATCCATACCGGCTTTTGGTCCCGTGGCAGTGGAGTAACAAATGGCCTCCCTGCCTGATGACGCACTTGTGGTACGCGGTGGCTTGAACGAGCCAGACAATTTCAGCAAGGGTACTGGCGTGAATACCGATACTGACGGTTTGCTGAGTGAAGTATCCGTACAATGCGCTCCAGGAAAGACGGAAAAGGAACTTGCTCGTCCGCTACTGAATGGTCAAATCGGGGTGACTACTTTGGGAAGAGTTCGTGCGGCGGGCGGGGAAGTTGACCCTGACCCGACTGCTGGCAACCCAGACCACTGCCTGCTGCGCGGTTTAGATGCCGCCACCGCAAGCAGCCTCTTTACCCCCACAAAGTCTAATCCGTACCGGGTAAAATAGTCGCAGGAGAAACGCTATGGAAAACCAGCGAGTTTACGCTGACTTGAACAAGTGGGAAGAAGTCAACAAACAGTTCCGTGTCATTCTCACAACGCGCGGAACTCATCAAGATTTGCAGCGCTATGGCATCACGCTGGAGGAAGGGCTTACGCTGGACTTCTGGATGGACGATGGGGATGTGAATGGCAACCCCGATCCACTCTATTTTCAGGGAATTGTTCATTATAATGAGGACGCGCAGCATTGGGTCGCCGTCGTCGTTCGGGAGGAAATCCGTAATGCCTCCGAACTGAGAGGTGCTGAGGATAACGCGCCAATAAGTTCCAGATCCGACATCATCAATATCCCTGTGGAGCATACTGAAATAATCCTGAAATCGTCGAAAAAAGCTAACCCTGCCTCGGAACAGCCAATCAAGATATGACAACTCCAATCCTACTCGACGGCGCGGCGACAGCCAAAACAATCCGCGCGGAAGTCGCGGCAGCGGCAAAGGCGCTGACGGCACAAACGGGCATTGTCCCGGTGCTGGCGGCAATTCTCGCCGGCAATGACCCGGCGTCCCAAACCTACGTCGCCATGAAAGAACGCGCCTGCGCCCGCGCCGGCATCGGCTCGCGTACCTATCCCTTCGCCCCGGACGCCTCGGAAGCCGAAGTCACCGACTGCCTCGCGATGCTGAACGCCGATCCCTCCGTGCATGGCATCCTCGTCCAGCATCCATTGCCCAAGCATATTGACGAACCCGCTGTGCTGTCACTCATGGACCCGGCCAAAGACGTGGACGGCATCGCCCCCATCTCACTGGGCCGACTCGTCGCGGGCCTGCCCGCGTTTCAGTCCTGCACCCCAGCGGGCATGATTGAGCTGATGCGCCGCTACCAACTGCCCATCGCCGGCAAACATGCCGTCGTCGTCGGGCGCAGCGTTATTTTAGGCAAGCCGCTCGCCCTGCTGCTGCTTCAGGAAAACGCCACCGTGACCATCTGCCACTCGCGTACGCCTAATCTCGCCGAAATCACCAAGCAAGCCGACATTCTCTGCGCCTGCGTCGGCAAGGCCGAGATGATTACCCGTGACATGATCAAGCCCGGCGCAGTAGTCCTCGACGCCGGCTACAACCGCGTTCCCGGCAAAACTCACGACGTCGGCGACGTTGACTACGCCGCTGCCTGCGAAGTCGCCTCCGCGATTACGCCCGTCCCCGGCGGCGTCGGCCCCATGACTATTGCCATGCTCCTCCGAAACACCCTCACCGCCGCCCAATCCGCCTCCGCCCGAACCGCCTCTGCTCTCCTCTCTTCACCCCTCTCCCACGAAGTGGGGGAGGGGTCGGTGCATAGCACCGGGGGTGGGGGTGACCTCCTATGACCTTCGACCTCACCTCTTACGTCGCCGCCTACCGCGCCCTCACCGACCGGGCGCTCGACCTCTACCTGCCCGACGCCGCCGCCCTGCCGCCGCGCCTCCACGAAGCCATGCGCTACTCGCTCTTCTGCGGTGGCAAGCGCCTCCGCCCTCTTCTCGTATTCGCCGGAGCCGAAGCCGTCGGCGGAAATATAGAATGGGTCATCCCGCTCGCCTGCGCCGTCGAGTGCATCCATACGTTCTCGCTGATCCACGACGACCTGCCCGCGATTGACGACGACGACCTGCGCCGCGGCAGTCCCACCAGCCACGTCGTCTACGGCGAAGCCATGGCGATCCTTGCCGGCGACGCCCTTCTCGCTCTCGCCTTCGACCTCATCGCCGAGTGCCGCGTCCACGCCCCCGCAGATCGCGTTTTGGATGCCGTCGCCATGGTTGCCCGCGCCTCGGGAACGCGCGGCATGGTCGGCGGCCAGGTCTCCGACATCGAAAGCGAAGGCAAAAGCGGTCTCGACATCGCCACCGTCGCCTCCATCCACGAGCGCAAGACCGGCGCTCTTCTTCTTGCCTCGCTTCTCTCCGGCGCTCGCCTCTGCGGCGCGACCCCAACCCAGGAGCACGCCCTCTACACTTACGGCACCCAGACCGGCCTCGCGTTCCAGATCACCGACGACATCTTAGACCTCGAAGGCGACGCCGAAAAACTCGGCAAGCCTCTCGGCAGCGATCTCAAACAAGACAAAGCCACCTACCCCAAAATCCTTGGCATTGACGCCTCCCGCGCCCTCGCCCGCCGCGCCTCCGACACCGCCCTCAGCGCTCTTTCCGACTTCGGTCCCGAAGCCGACCCCCTTCGCGCTTTGGCCCGCTACATCGTCGAGCGCGACAGCTAACGCTGCTTCACTCACACGCTGCTTCACTCACACGCTGCTTCACTCACACGCTGCTTCACTCACATGCTGCTTCTCGGGTACACTGCATGCATGGCAGATCAAGAACAAACTGACCCCGCTGAAGCCGGCAGCATTCCGACCGGAACGCTCCGGTGGCTCAACCTCTTAGGCGACCTCGCGCATGTCGCCGTCGCGCTTTTGCTGCTCCTGCTGACCGTGCTGGTTTTGGGGTATGCCTGCTTCTCGTTCCTGGTCCAGATGCCGCAAGTAATCCAGGCGCTTCACACCCAGCCTTCGGCTACGGGGTCGGAGACGCACCCCGCAGACCCCTTCATCCTGAGCAGCATCGAGTTTCTGTCCAACATCCTGTTCGCCGTCATTTTGCTGGAAGTCTTGCATACCACGGTGATCTTCCTGCACGACCGCAGCAGCCGCCCCGTCGTCCGGGCATTCTTAGTCGTCGCCATCTTGTCCATCGTCCGCAAGCTGCTGCTCGTCGGGGCTGAGTCCTCCCTCACCGGCGAGAAAGGCTTGCCCTTCATCTACAGCGCCGTCGGCACCCTCATCGGCATCATCGGCATCCTGCTCCTAGTCATGGGCCTCGTCTACATCGGCCGCGCTTCCGACAAATCCAAGTAGCTCCCAATGGTACTTCTACTTGACTGACTCCGGCAAGACAATTGCGACCCGCATCTGCCAGCCTTTCGGCGTCACTGTGTCAAACCCATCCTGATAACCACTGACTGTAATGCCCAGCGTTTCCAGCCGCTCCAAAAGAAACCGCGTCGGCTGCTGCCCCGGCAAAAGCCCATGCTCCGGGTCCGGCCGGCCTTCCCCGTAACTCGCGATCAGCAGCTTCCCGCCGGGTTCGACATAATGCGCCAGCAAATGCCGCACATACTCCCCCTCCATCTCCGCCGGCGCATAATACAGCTCCGTTCGCACAAACGTAAACCGCCTCGGCGGCTTCCAGGTGCAGGCATTCGCCGCCCAAAAATTGTCTTGATACTCCGGCAGCCGCTCCCGCGCCAGCCCCACCAGCGCTTCCGACAAGTCCACCCCAAACGGCTGGGTCCGCACCCCGCGCTCCGCCGCCCAAACCACGCAGCACTCCAACAAATAGCCGTTCGCGCACCCAATATCCAAAAACGACCCGTCCCGGTTCATGCAGTCTGCGACCGGCTTCCGCAGCGCCCGCCAGCGCTCAAACGGCCCGCTCATCCCCGACTGCCCCCACGGCTCCGTCTTCGCCAGATACGCCGCTTCCAAAACCTCCCGGTTATGGGCGAACCACTCTTCCCAATCATCTCCCGGCATCCCTCACCTCCTGCCTGAACCGTCGCGCTACTCGTAATGCTTCGCCGCCAGCAGTATCTCCGCCAGGTTCTGCCAGCTTGGCTGCTGCGGGACAGGTTTCCCCGCATTGGCGTAATAGCCGTCCGCATCTTCGATCCAAGCCGCCATCGCTTCCAGATACTCCGGCAGGGACACATTCTCCCATTCCTGCGGCTTCGTGCGGAGACTGTGCGCCAATTCCTGAACAAAGAGCGCTAAATCTTCGCGGGTATGCACAAAAGATGTTCTGTCTGAAGGTGACATCTGCCCCTCTTTGCTTCCTTCAACATCACCATTCAGCAACTCGAAGTAGCGACAGTATGCCAATGCTATCACTTTCCGTAAGCTGTTCGACATCTCCATAGTGCAGGCGCAGCAAATTCTCAACCCGGTTGGTCGTGCAATTGCCGATTTGGAGCCAAATCACCTTTGGCGGGAAGCCTTGAAGCGTACTCAGTTCGCTAAAGTCGGCATCTTTCGTCACCACTAAATAGCCGTTCTGACGGGCATATTCCCAGACCTCCACATCTTCGGCCTGGTCCAAACTCAGCCAAAAGACATGGCTGGACTCCGGGAACAAGTCTTGCAGCCGAGTCGCGAGGCGCGGAGACAAGTTCTGGTCAAACAGCAGTTTCACGCCTGCACTACCAGTGTCCGCTGTTCGCGGTCCGCCGCGTAGCTGAGAGACGCCCGAATGTCCTCTTCCGTCAAGTAGGGAAAGTCCGCCAAGATTTCCTGCTGCGTCATGCCTGCCGCAAGATATGACAGCACATCATAGACCGTAATCCGCATTCCCCGAATGCAGGGCTTGCCGCCGCGCTTGCCCGGCTCAAGCGTAATAATCTGGTTCGTGTTCATAAAAGTAGTTTACCCGCCGCGCCTCTGCTAATGGCCGCCATGATGCCCGCCCCCGCCGCTGCCGTCAAAGTGATGCCCGCCGCCGAAATCCCCGCCTGCATGAGAATGGGCCTCCGAATGGGCCGCGACATCCTGCTGCGTAAAGCTCACGTTGCCGTGAAAATGATGCTCCGCCACTTCCACGCGCATCCCCCAATAACTGCATTCTTCGCCGCTGCCGGCATGATAGTCGTCAAAGTCATCTGGGGTGCAATAAGTCGCCAGCCCGTAGCATAAATCCTGCATCGGCAGTTTGGCTTCCTCTGCCGCCTGCTTGACCTGTTCCGGCTTGTAATAATCCGCTTTTCCAAAAAGACGCACCAGCGCCGGACGCAAGCGCGTCACATAAGCCCCAATCGCCTTCCGCTTCCGGTAATTCTGCATCCAAGCTGTAAGTCCCATAGCCCTATTCTCCTTAGCCCCGCGAAGCGGTGCTTTGCAGCGTCCGCGCTGATACGAAGTAATGCCGAAGGCATAATAGCCGTGCGTTTCAACACATGATTTTGGCTTGGTTTGCCTCGCTGAACTTGCCATTTTCCATACTGCCGATTGCTTTGTTATTTGAGTCATTGAAGTTCACAGTGTCACTATCTTGGTTTGACACATGATGCCATAGGTGCCAGAGATGATACTCTGCGTCGCCTTTTTTGGCCTGGCTTAACAAAGCATAGTCTGGCGTCATTGTTAAGTTTAGGACACCGTAGTCATCACCTGGTTCCGAAACCACTACATATTTAGCGAAAAAATCGTTGCGAGGTAAAACTAAACGTGATCGGAAGGCGTCTATTGTCTTAGAGAGCGGCGCATCAGATGCTGTAGAAGTAGATGGTGTAGGATTAGAGGATATTGGAGACACAGGTGCCGGGCCGGCTTCTGCTCTGCCTTTAATCGAATCTAATGTAGCTCGTTGCGCTGCATCTTGAAACACACTAGCCTTAAACTTCCAAGTCTCGCCTGGATTTAGGGTTTCGATCATGTCCTCAGCAGTGCCGACTTTGTCTCCATCCTTATCAAGTAAGTTGAAGTTGACCGACACAAAACCAATCGTCCGATTGGAATTGTTTTGGATCGTGCCGACAAGAGCGCGGGAATACTCGGTTGAATCCCACGTCCACGTTTCTAGAGTTAGCTGATTGAGCGCATTTTGCTTTGCTTGATCTTCTGCCTGAGCGGTTTGCTGGTCAGAGGCGTCTTGTTGGCGTTTCGATTCAACTTCTTTGGCTACTTTCGCCTTAACCTCATCTAGTGCCTGAACTTTTTCGTGCTGTGCATAAGCAGCCGACCCTCCCACAATTATAGCCAGAAGGAGTCCGCTCATAATGGCCACAGTACGATTCATCTGCGGCGAGACGTTGCCCGCTATCTTTGACTCAGAATTGAGAGCCGCTGCCCCTACCAGCAACAAAGCACCAACAACCAACAAAGCCCAGCCCCACTGAATTTGTATGGACTGCAACATGACGTTGCCGAACTCCTTAAACGGATTATCAGCTAATTCTATTCCAACAGACTCTTGTGCGACGCTCAGACGTGCTTGTAGTGTCAAGTAGGTAAAAGCCAACAGCCTCAACGTCAATGCGCTTGTTATCCACAATCCCGTATAGCGACGGGTCAAAACTAAAATAGCAGAAAGAACAGCTAGGAAAATTATTATTGAGCCATCACCCTTACCATTTTGAAAGTAGTTTATACTCCCGACAACTGGCACACTGACAATAGGAGCGAATGTTCCCACAAACAGCACAACCGCTCCAATCAAGCCTACCAGTTGCTTGACATCTAAACCCTGCGAAGGGTTGGATACATAGGGCGTTGATCGTTTCGCAGAGAAACCCTTTACCGGAGCTTCTGCGTCCGGCGGAACCGGCTCATCAAACATTTCGCCGCAGCGGGGGCATTGCGTTTTGTTGGGCGGCAACGCGGATTGGCACTTATCGCATTCGTAAATCACTTACAAAAACCCTTCTTGATACAAGGTAGCTTGCTATCCAATTCATTATACCAAAACCCCGCCACCGCCGCAAGAAACCCATAAAATAGGAACACAAGCAATTTGCCCTGACGCGCTCAACTCCTCGCCCGCGAAGGCGGGAGCTTGCACTAGAAAAGACCTGGGGTTCAGCCCAGGGCCTTGACATTCTCCTCCATACCCGCTATAATAGTAGACATAAGTTTTTGCTTGGGAGAGCGGAACAGGAACACGACCATGCCCACCAGTACCGGACCGACCACCACCGACGGCAAAGCCATCGCCAGCCGCAATGCCACGACCCACGGCGTCTTTGCCCGTGACATCGTTCTCCCTGCCCTCGGCGAAGACCCCGGCGGCTACCAGCAGGTCCAGGACGAGCTGGTCGCCCAGCTCCGCCCCGGCAACCTCTTAGAGCGCCACTACGTCGAAAAGATCGCCGCCGCTTCCTGGCGTCTGCGCCGCCTCCACCGCTGGCAGGCGCAACTCTTTGAAGACGGTACGCTCACCGAAGACGCCCGGCTGGACAAGCTCGACAAAGTCCTGCGCCATGAAACCGCCCTGCAGCGGCAGATTGATACCGCCGTCAAAATGCTCGCAAAAGACGTTCCCACTCTCTACGCCCGGCGTGCCCGCGCCGAGGCCCTCGACAGCCTCCAGCTTTCCGAGCGCGAATGCCTCGCCGACGGCGAACTCGACATGGGCGTCGCCATGGAAGCTCGCAACCGCCTCTATCAGCTCCGCAAGTCCACCAACCAGGCCGTCAACGAGCTATCCGTCGCGCCCCTCGACACGCCCGCCGACGCACTTCCTCCTGCTCTCCCCGCCCGCAGCACTGGTTACCCAGAGGGCAGGGCGGTTGGCGTCCGCGCCTTTAGACCTGCCGTTCACGGAGCAACTGCACCCGGCGGCGGGGACACTCACGGCGGGGTCTCGGGTGCTGACCACGAAATTTGCCAAAACGAACCCGCCGCACCTAAGCGCTCCTACCGAACGCTCACCCGGCCTGATCTGCGACCGACCGCCTCTCCGGTTCCCTCCTGAATCCTAACCCTTCTCTAATTCTAACCCCTCTCTCACGAAGTGGGGGAGGGGTCGGTACGCAGTACCGGGGGTGGGGGCCGCATCTCACGCAGGAAACCACTCTGTCTTTCCCGAACTAGCGGGTATGACAAATCAAGGTGAACTGGATCAAGAACGGCAGCGGATGCAGGACTTGCGCGAGAAACGGCCCGGCGCAGACTGGCGGCGCTGGGGACCGTATGTGTCGGGGCGAGCCTGGGGAACCGTCCGCGAAGACTACTCGGAGGGCGGCGCGGCGTGGGACTACCTGCCCCATGACTCGGCCCGCTCGAAAGCCTACCGCTGGAACGAGGACGGGCTGGGGGCCATCTGCGACAGCACCCAGGAGATGTGCTTTGGCCTGGCGCTCTGGAACGGCAAGGACGCGATCCTCAAAGAGCGCCCGTTCGGCCTGTCCGGGCCGCAGGGAAACCACGGCGAAGATGTCAAAGAATACTACTTTTTCTTGGACAACACGCCGACTCACTCCTACATGAAGATGCTGTATAAGTACCCGCAGGCGGCATTCCCGTATGAGGATTTAGTCAAAACGAACGCCGCCCGCACCAAGCACGACCCGGAATACGAACTTTTAGACACCGGCGTCTTCGCGGACAGTAAGTACTGGGATGTCACGGTCGAGTACGCCAAAGCGTCTCCCGACGACATTCTCATCCAGATCACGGCAGCGAACCGCGGGCCGAACGCAGCGACCCTCGACATTCTGCCGACCCTCTGGTTCCGCAACATCTGGACCTGGGGCTGGCCGAACCCGAAGCCCGGCATGAAAAAAGGGACCAAAGACGGCGTCATTGAAGCCAGCCACCATGTCTTAGGCCAGCGGTCTTTGTTCTGCGAAGGCAGCCCGGCCCTGCTGTTCACCGAGAACGACACCAACGAAAAAAGGCTTTACGGGGCCGCGAACAACCCGACGCCGTATGTCAAAGACGCCTTCCATGAGTATGTCGTGGACAGCATTCAGGGGGCAATCAACCCGGCCCAGACCGGCACCAAAGCCTGCGCCCATTACAAAGTGACTGTGGAAGGCGGGCAGTCTGCAACGCTCAAGCTGCGCCTGACCAATGACCCGCTTGTTGCCGACCCGCTCGGCACCGGCTTTGACCAGGTGTTCCAGGCCCGCATCGCCGAAGCGGATGCGTTCTATGCTCCACTTGGCTCGCCCGAATTGTCCGAGGACGTCCGAAATGTCATGCGCCAGGCGTTTGCCGGCCTGCTCTGGTCCAAGCAGTTCTACAAATACGATGTCCTGCACTGGCTCGAAGGCGATCCCGCCGAGCCGAAGCCGCCAGGCGTCCGCGAAACGGGCCGCAACCATGACTGGATGCACCTGAACGCCAAAGACATCATCTCCATGCCGGACACCTGGGAATACCCCTGGTTCGCGGCGTGGGACCTCGCGTTCCACTGCATTCCGCTTGCCGTCATTGACCCGGAGTTCGCCAAAGAGCAGCTTCTCTTACTGGGCCACGAATGGTATCAGCACCCGAACGGCCAGTTGCCTGCTTACGAATGGGCCTTTGGCGACGTCAACCCGCCCGTGCAGGCCTGGGCCGCCTTGCGCGTCTACCAGATCGAGGCCCGCGTCACCGGCCAGCCAGGCGACTTCCAGTTTTTGGAGAAAATCTTCCATAAGCTGCTGATGAACTTTACCTGGTGGGTCAACCGCAAGGACGCCGAAGGCAACAACGTCTTTCAAGGCGGCTTTTTGGGCCTTGACAACATCGGCCTCTTCGACCGCTCCCAGCCCCTGCCCACGGGCGGGCATTTGGAGCAGTCCGACGGCACCGCCTGGATGGCCATGTTCTGCCTCAACATGCTTGCAATCGCTGTGGAACTCACCCGCACCGACCCCTCCTACGAGGACATGGCGACCAAGTTCTTTGAGCACTTCGTCTATATCGCCCACGCCATGAACGCCCTGGGCCGCAAGGGAACCGACCTCTTCGACGACGAAGACGGCTTCTACTACGATGTCCTGCGCTACAACGACGGCTCCAGCCAGTTCATGCGGGTGCGCTCGATGGTCGGCCTCATCCCCCTGCTCGCCGTAGACACCATTGACAACGACCAGCTTGCGTCTATGGACGACTTCCAAAAACGCATTGACTGGTTCCTCGAAAACCGCCCTGCAATGTGCAAAAGCGTGGCGGACCTCTGCGAAACAGGACACCATGACCGCCGTCTGCTGTCCATTGTTGACCCCGACCGCCTGCGGACCCTGCTGACCAAGATGCTCGACGAAACCGAGTTCCTGTCCCCCCACGGCCTGCGCTCCGTGTCCCGCTTCCACCAGGACCACCCCGTCGTCATGGACGTCAACGGCACCGAGTATCGCTTAGACTACGAACCCGCCGAGTCCACCACCGGCCTCTTCGGCGGCAACTCCAACTGGCGCGGCCCCATCTGGTTCCCTTTAAACTATCTTTTAATCGAAGCTTTGCAAAAGTTCGACTACTACCTCGGCCCGGAATTCACCGTCCCGTTCCCTACCGGCTCCGGTCAAAATCTCACGCTCGCCCAGGTCGCCGCCGAGCTGTCCCGCCGCCTCACCCGCACCTTTTTGCGTGACGACAACGCCCGCCGCCCCGTCTACGGCGGCACCGAAGTCTTCCAAACCGACCCCTACTGGAAAGACTACATCCTCTTCTTCGAGTACTTCCACGGCGACAACGGTGCCGGCCTCGGCGCCAGCCACCAAACCGGCTGGACCGGCCTCGTCGCCAAACTTATTGAACAGAGTGGAGAGTAACCTGAGATGAAAACGATGCGGCTCTTCGCGGCTTGCTGCTCTCTCACCTGTTTGCTGCTTTCCCTGGCGATTGCTGCCTCCGCAGAGCCGGTGCCCAAAATCAGAATGGAGCCGTTTCTCAAGCAGTTGCTGATCCTGCATGCGACGGTCCGGGGCCATGACGGAACCTTTATATTTGACAGTGAAACCGGCGTGAGCAGCATTACGCCGGCGTTCGCGGCGGTTATCGGCTGCAAGCCCTGGGGACAGATTTCGGGCTTCCGCATGACCGGCCAAAGGCTGGATATGCCGCGATGTGACCACGTCACCTTTCAGATCGCGGGAGCTTCTTATCCCGCCGCAACGATCGGAGTTCTGGACACGAACAAGTTCATGCCGCCGGGGACAAAGCAGCATGTTGACGGCACGCTTGGCTTAGACATCTTCGCGGGACGCGCGATCTTTTTCTCCTACTCGGGCCGCTTCTTAGAACCGCTCAGCAGAGCGTCGCTCACTACGCTGATTCGGGGCCATAAGGCCATGCCGGTTCATCTCGTGCGTGATGCGGAAGGGCTGGCGCTCACTGTCAACCTGCCCGTCCAAACTCCAGACGGCACCGCCTGGTTCGAGATGGATTCCGGAAACAATAGCGGCTTTCTGCTTGTCGGCAAGCATCTCGCCGGACTGCTGAAAGTGAGTTCCCAGAATACGGCTCCGCAAACATTAACGGCATCCCTCGCAGATGGAAGCCGGTTCAGCGGATACGTGAAGGTGCTTGACCTCACACTGGATGGCAACTTAGGAACAACCTTCCTCTCGCATTACAATGTGATTCTGGACTTGGTGAACACAAAAGCGTGGGTAACTTCTGCTCTCTAAACAGATCAAACTGCCTCAATACTTCAACGGCTTAAGGCTGAAAGAACCATAAAATGAACTTACGAAAACTCACGTTCGCGCTGGCAATACTGCCGATCTTCACAGGCTGCGGCCCGAAAAGTGACTCTGGAAACACGACTTCCCCGAACGCTGCTGTGCCTGTCGGAATGCAGACTCCGACAGCGCCCGGCGTTGACAACACCGTAGTCCCGATGACGACGCTCATCAACGGCAAGGCTGTCCCGCTGAAGTTCATGCCGGGCGGCCTCAAATACTACGATAGGGTGGTCGGAACCGGGGCAACTCCTAAAGCCGGCCAGACGGCTTCCATGCGCTACACGGGAACGCTGCTGGACGGCACCAAGTTCGACTCGTCGTATGACCGGGGCCAGGCACCGTTTGATTTCGTTCTCGGCCAGGGCCAGGTCATCAAGGGGTGGGACGAAGGGGTGGCAACCATGAAAGTTGGCGGCAAGCGCCGCCTTGTCATCCCAGGGTCTCTTGCCTACGGCTCAAACCCGCCGACGCCAGCCATCCCGCCGAATGCGACGCTGGTCTTTGACGTGGAATTGGCCGGCGTAAAATAAGGCGAAGCCCCTGGTCTGGAAGACCAGGGGCTAATCTAATACTTTCGAGGCTTTGGACGGTCGGGGCGGCCTGAAGCGGGGCGCGACATGGCTGGCGGAGCAAGCTCGATTTTGACTTTGCGGCCCCGAATCGTGGCCCGGCGCAGGACGGCGACGACGTTCTGGGCTTCGGGGGCGGGAACTTCCACAAAGGCCGTCCGGTCCAGAATGTCAATTGCCCCGATGGAGCGGCCCGTCAGCCCCGCCTCGTTGCTGATCGCGCCTACCAAGTCACCAGGACGCAGGCCGTCCTGACGGCCCAGCCCGATAAAGAGGCGGGCCATGCCGACTTCCGGCTGCTCCGACGCCGCGTTCAGCTCCTCCTCGGCGTCGGCAGGCCCCGAATGCTGGGAGAGCCACAGCATTTGGAGCGCGGCGGCGGCAATTTCGGTGGGGTCGTACTCTTCCGAAAGCGCTTCCACGGCGGCGAGATGGCCGTCAAACCCGCGAGCGGCCAGCGTCTCGCGCAGAGACTCTTGAAACAAATCGCGGCGGCGGGCAGCGATGTCGGCGGCGGTCGGAATACGCGCTGGCTTGATGACCGCGCCGGTCATCTGCTCAATGGCCCGAAGCTGACGGCGCTCCCGGCCTTCCACCAAAGTAATGGCGTCGCCGGTGCGCCCAGCTCGGCCCGTGCGCCCGATGCGGTGAATGTACTGCTCCACATCCCACGGAATGTCGTAGTTAATGACATGCGTGACGGTGTCAATATCCAGGCCCCGCGCGGCGACATCGGTGGCGATCAGCAGGTCCGCCAGACCCTCACGGAACCGGCGCATGACCCGGTCTCTATCGGGCTGGCCCAAATCCCCGTGCAGCGCTTCGGCGCTGTAGCCGCGCAGGCGCAGGGCATCGGCGAGGTCGTTTGTCTCCTGACGAGTTCGGCAGAACACGATGGTCGGGCCGGGCGTTTCCATGTCCAGAACGCGGGCCAGGGCTTCCAGCTTGCGGCCCGGCGCGACTTCGTAATAGGTCTGGTTAGTTGCCGCCACCGTGCGCCGCTTGGCATCAATCGCGATATGGACTGGGTCTTTCAAAAAGCGCTGGGTGAGCGCAGCAATACGCGGCGGCATGGTCGCCGAGAAGAACGCAAGCTGGCGCGGCTCGGGCAGCTCGGCGAGGATCGTCTCCATGTCCTCTAAGAACCCCAATGCCAGCATTTCGTCGGCTTCGTCCAGGACGCAGACTTTGACCTGGTCTACCACCAATGTCCCGCGCCGCAGATGGTCCAGCAGCCGCCCCGGCGTACCGACAACGATATGTGCGCCGTCCCGCAGGGCGCGGAACTGCCGGTCCAGCGGCTGCCCGCCGTAAACCGGCACGACGCGCAGGCCGGTATGCTTTGCAAGCGCCACAATGCCGCCCGCCACTTGAATGGCAAGCTCGCGGGTCGGCTCCAGCACCAGCGCCTGCACGGCGGAGTTTGCGCTGTCGCAGTTCTCGATAATCGGGATCGCAAACGCCGCCGTCTTGCCCGTGCCTGTCTGCGCCTGCCCGATCAAATCGCGGCCCGCCAGCAGCACCGGGATAGACCGAGCTTGAATCGGCGTCGGCGCTTCAAACCCAAGATCGCTCACCGCCCGCATGACCGGCTCACTCAGGGCCAAATCGGCGAACAGCGGCAGGTCATCTGCGGCGACTTCGGGTTCCGCGATGACAGCGGGCTGGATCGCAGCAGCCTTCGGCGGCTTCGTCGGATACGCTTTCTTCGCAGCAAATGGCTTGAGCGCGGCGCTTTTCGCCGGTTTGGTGACCGCAGGCTTAGGGACGGCAGGCTTAGGGACGGCAGGCTTGCGCGGAAGTTTAGACATGTTTGGCCTCGGACTGAGTGTACCCAATATGCAGTACGCCCGAAAGGCGAATGTCGCGGGAAGACGCGCCGGCGTCGAGCGCATACGCGCCGGAGTCCGTCCGCCAGCCATGCGTCTTGGTATCCCAATACGCAAACGCATTCGGCGTCAGCGTCAGCGTCACGACTCTGATTTCGCCGGGCTGCAGCGAGACCCGCGCAAACGACTTCAGCTCGCGGAGCGGCCTATCTATTTTCGGGCTGAGTGGCCGGACATAAAGCTGCACGACCTCGTCGCCGTCGCGTTTTCCGGTGTTCTGGACCGTCAGCCGCACCGTCATCGGCTGGCCGATTTTGAGGGCGGTCGGCATCTGCAAGCGGCTGTACGCAAACGTCGTGTACGACAGTCCAAAGCCGAACGGGAACAGCGGCTTAATATGGGCGGCGTCAAAATGGCGGTAGCCGACATCCACGCCTTCCATGTACCGGATAAAGCTGCCCGCGCCCGGATAGTTCGTCCAGTCCGAGTAATCTTCACGCTCATAGCCCCACGTCCCCGTGAGCTTGCCGGATGGGTTTGTCTCGCCAAACAAAACAGCGGCGGCGGCATTGCCCGCTTCCTGCCCGGAATACCACGTCTCCAAAAGCCCCGGTACGCGCGGCAGCCAGCTTCCCGTCAGCAGCGGCGTCCCGCAGTTCAGCACGACCATCGTGCGCGGGTTCGCCGCGGCAACCGCTTGGATCAGCTTTTCCTGATCACCCGGCAGATGCAAATCCGGCGGGTCCAGCTCTTCCCCTTCGTAGTTGTTGTCCGTGCCGACAACGACAATCGCGACATCAGATTTTGCGGCCAGCGCGGCGGCTTTCGCCAGCCCGTCTGGTGTGCCTGCTCCGGTACGTGGACAGCCTTGTGCGTAGGTCACTGTGACGCCGGGGCTAACCTTCTTTTGGATGCCCTCCAGAACGCTGACCTGATAGAACGGATGCACTTCCGCGCTCCATCGCCCCCCAAGCTGCGTGTCCTGAGCATTCGGTCCGAGCACGGCAATAGATTTTACTTTCTGCCGGTCCAGCGGCAGCAGACTGTTTGCGTTCTTCAGGAGCGTGATGCCCTCAAGCGCCACGCGCCGGGCCAGCGCCTGATGCGCCGGACTGTTGACGGCGGCAGGGTTTGGTGGGGTCAGCGGGTTCAGCATCCCCGTGCGGACCATCAGGCGCAGGACGCGCCGCACGGCATCGTCAATCTCTTCTTGAGTAATCTGGTTGGCCTGCAGGGCCTGCGTGAAGGCCGGCGGATTATAAAAATCCGGCTGCGGCATCTCCACATCCGTACCGGCGTTCATGCTGTCTACTGTGGAATGCACCGAACCCCAATCAGACACCGCCAGGCCATCCCATCCCCACTGCGTCCGCAGCAGATCCGTCATCAGCGGCTTGCTTTGGGCGCAGAACCTGCCGTTGACCCGGCCCAGCGCCGGCATCAGCGCCCAGACATGCGCCTGATGCACGGCGGCGTCAAACGCCGGCAGGTAAATCTCGTGCAGGGTCCGCTCGTCTACCGCGACATCCAGGTTGTGCCGGTCAGTTTCCTGATCGTTGCAGACAAAGTGCTTGATACAAGCCGCCACGCCCTGGCTCTGCATTCCTTCCACATACGCCGTCGCCATCTGAGTGCCGACAAATGGGTCTTCGCTGAAGTTCTCGAAGTACCGCCCGTCCTGCGGCGTACGCGGCGTGTTAACGCACGGGCCGTAGACAATCTGCCGGTTCCTGGCCCGCGCTTCCTCTCCCAGCGCCTTCCCCACCTGCCGGACCAGCGCCGGATCCCAGGTAGACGCCATCACAATTTCCATTGGGAACGCCGTATCCTGTCCATCCCGCAGGCCTGCCGGCGAGTCAATCGTCCGCAGAGCGGGGATTCCTAAACGGGGAATAGCTGGCAAATCCAGCTTAAACGGGTCCCCGTAGCCAATGAGCGCCAGCAGGCTGAACTTCTCCGGCTGGGTCAGCCGCCCCAGCAAATCACTGACTCGCGCCTCAGTCGGCGCGTGGGGATTAGCGTACACGGCATTCGGAACAAAACCAGCCGCCGCAGGTGCATCGGCCTGGGCGCAAATGACGGAAAAGAAGCAGAGAAGACTTAAAAGAGCTGTCTTCACTGACGAGCGTAGGGGCATGAGAATTCCTTGCTATGATGACGTTGACAAACAAAAGACGCAGCCGGTATAATAAGCCGTCGGCAGAAGACTTGCCTCGTGTTCTGCAAAATGGCAGCTTAATGGGGTTGTAGCTCAGGGGATAGAGCGAGGGACTCCTAAGCCTTAGGCCGCTGGTTCGATTCCAGTCAACCCCATTTCTTCTGGCGTAGAAACTCCATAATGGAGAGGTCGCATAGTTGGTCTAGTGCGCCCGCCTCGAAAGCGGGTGAGGGTCAAACCTCCGTGAGTTCGAATCTCACCCTCTCCGCTGGCTACGAATGAAATCAGAACGCCCTGCTCACTAGCAGGGCGTTTTTTGTTGTAATTCGATTTTGTCACAGCTCCATCGCTGTCTGCGGCTTCTGCAAGATGACGACGCTCTGGGCTTCGCGGCTGACTTCCTCGCCGTTGAGATAGGTAACCAGGTACGTCACGCGCTGAGAGCCGGCGACGGACGCGGGAGCGCCGGGATGGACCTTCTCGGTAGCGGTCAGCGTCTTTCGGACCCGCACTGTCAGCAGCAGCGGCACCTTCTGGACATTGACGATGTCGCCGGGCTGCAAACGGTTCAAGTTCTTGTTAGGATTGGCCCGGATAAAGTCGCCCAGCGAAAGATGAAACCGGGACGCGATGCGCGAACCGAGGTCGCCGGACCAAACTGTATAAGTCCGGCTTGGCGGCGGAGTCCAGTAGTACGGCGCGGCGGCGGCAGGGTTTGAGCGCAGCAGACTCGTATCAACAATATGCTTTTCGATAGTGACCGTCTGCGTGATTTGGGGCTGGCCCACCACCGGAGCAGCAGGCGGCATCTGCGCCCAATGCTCCTGAACCAGACGCTCGGTCTGCGTGGCCGCATCCGGGGTTGGGAACGCAAGACTGGGCCGGTTGTTGACTAGGATCACAAACGCCGGAACGCGGAGTTTCAGCAGATGCACAAGCTTCGTCTGCACCGCATCGTCAGGGTCCTGCGGCATGCCGGGAGCGGCATGGACCAGCGCCAGCTTTTGCAGCCGAACCACCGTTTCGTCAGAAAACGCACTGCCGACTTTGGCTTTTTCCGCCCCGGCAATCAGCGCATTGGCCGCGGCGGCATTGCGAACCGTAGCAACCGGCCTGCCGTCAAGCAAGATCGTGACCGGCTGGCCCTGATGCCGCACATACAGGAACGCCCCGCCGCCTATCAGCAGCGCGGCGGCGAGGCCGGCCGCAAGCGTCTTGAAGACGCGAAGCTGACGCGCTACGTCAGCCTGCGGTCCGGCCGGCTGCCCGGTGGATGTCTGAGGGGCATTGGGCATGGGAGTTCCGGGGTGCTACCAGGGACGGACGCTTGCGACCTGCATCTTCTGCCGCACCTGCGCCATCGCGGCCTGAAGCTGGGTGTCGTTAACAGTGTCTACAATCGCGTCGGGATGCAGCTTACGGAAGGCGGCGTCTTTTCGCAGGTTGGCGTCCGGGATCGTGACATGCACGTCCGGCTCGATGCCCTTGTGGTGGATGTCGTTCTTGTGCGCCGTGTAGTAGTGCTGGGTCGTAATCAGCACCGCCGATCCGTCGGGCAAGCCCTGAATAGTCTGGACAATGCCCTTGCCAAACGTCTTTTCGCCGACCAGAATACCCGCACCGGTGTCTTTGATCGCACCCGACACGACTTCCGACGCGCTTGCGCTGTCGCCGTTGACCAGCACGGCCAGCGGATAATGCAGGTTCAGCCGGTGCTGGGCCGTGTCCACATCCGTCGGCTCAAGCTGGTCCTGCGTCTCGGTGCGGTCCCGCAGCCAGTAGACCGGGCCGTCTGGGATAAAGCGGGACGCCACTTCGCGGGCGATGTCGAGCAGTCCGCCGCCATTCTCGCGCAGGTCGAACACCAGGCCCTTCATGCCCTGCGCCTGCAGGGCCGTCAGCGCTTTACCGACTTGGACGTCGCTTTCTTCGTTAAACGACGACAGCGAGATATAGCCGATCTTATGCACCGGGTCCACCATCGTGTACTGCACGACTTCCTGATGCACCGGGGCGCGGACCAGGTGAATAACGACCGGGTGGGGGACGCCGTGCCGCTGCATGGTCAGCGTGACGGGGGTATTTGCCACGCCGCGAATCAGCTTGACGACATCGGTGTCCTGCAGCTTCAGCGTCGGCGTGTTGTTGACCTTCAGGATAATGTCGCCCGGCATGACATTGCCCTTCATGGCCGGAGAGTTCGGCAGTGGCCTGACGACATAGACTTGCTTTGCGGGATTGGTGCCGAGAAGAGCGCCGATGCCGACAAACTCGTCATTGTTCTCCTCCTGCATGTCTTTGTAGCCTTTGGGGTCCAGAAAGCGCGTGTAACGGTCTTTGGTCGCGCCCATCATGCCCCGGATGGCGTTGTACGTCATCTGCGTACTGTCAATGTCTTTGCCGTAGTAGCCGCCCTTCAGCGTCGCCAGAACATCAGCATAGGTGTCATACGGCGTGTCCGCCGCCGCCTGCCCATGCGCCGCCGTCATCAGCGCTCCCGAAAGCCGCGACGGAATTAGCTCCGCCGCCGTCCGCAGCGTGTCCATGTTGTGAACGCCGCGCAAGTCATTGAAGGTCACGCCGCCGACAAACGCCACGCCCAGAAGCGCGGCGGTTCCCGCTGTTCGTCCAAGTATTCGTCCGATTCGCATAAGTTGAGTTCCAATTCCGGTATGTAGGGGCAGACCCCCGTGTCTGCCCTTCTTGTTGTGTCTGACTCGTCTAATCTACCCGATCCGGTATTCAGAAAAAAAATCGAGGTAGGAGGGCAGACACGGGGGTCTGCCCTCCTACTACAATGATATGATGTGCTTAAACTGGATTGGCCGGCACACGCGCAACACGGCCTGACAGTACGCCGACAGCGCGGTCCAGCGGCGTATCTCCGCTTGTGCTAGGCAGAACAACGTCCGGCTTAATGCCGAGGCCGCCAAAGTCCGTATGGGCGGCGGTCATCAGCTTGCCCACGGTCATCGTGAAGCCGGAGCCGTCCCGCAGAGTAATCAGCTTGACGTCGCTGGCGTCGCCGAACGTCGTGCTGCCGACAAGTTTTGCGCCTCGGCTCTGCAAAGTGGACGCCAGCAGTTCGGCGGTGTTCGCCGTGCCGCCGTTCACCAGCACCACAATCGGGCAGATAATCGCAGAGCTTGGCGAGACGGCAATCGGCTGGACTTTCTTGCCTTTGGTTTCCAGATAACCCAAAGCAGGGGCCGAAGACAGCTTGGACGCAATCGCCGCCCCGACGTCCAGTAGGCCGCCGGGCAAGTTGCGGAGGTCCAGTACCAGGCCCTTCGGCGCAGGGCCGAAGCTTGCGAGCGCGGTCTCAAAGTCTTTGTCGGCATCGGGCGTAAACTGGGCGATTTTGATGTACCCAATGCCGCCCGGCAGGGTGCGGGCGGTCACCGGGGAAACAACTGTCGAGGCCGATGTGTCCAGCGAGACCGCCAGCGGCTGGGGCAGGCCGGGCCGGGTCACTGTGAGAGCCAGTGTTTTCGCCGCCGGGTCATCCAGCTTTGTCTGCGCCTGGCTCAGGGACAGCGAGGCGTCAATCTTCTTTTGCAGAGCCGTCAGCATTTTGTTAAACGTCACCGGGTCATCCTGCACGGCTTTCAGCGCTTTGGTCTGAGCGTACACATAGCTGTCGTTGTAAATCCACTGGCCGTTGATGGTAGCCACCGTGTCGCCTGCCTGCAAGCCGGCTTTCTCGGCAGGGCTACCCGGCAGGGGCGCGACCAGCACTAGACGATACTCGGTGTACGCTGGCACGTCGCCGACTTTCGCATGGGGCAGACGCCGCACGGCAAGCGCCGCGCCGATCCCCCGGTACTGGCCTTTGGCCTCGGCGTTCAGTTCGGAGACTTCCGGCGCTTCGATAAAACGTGAGTCCGGGTCTTGCAGCGAGGCCAGCATGGCGGAGGCCGCGCCGTGCGCCATCTGCGTATCGGTGGGCAGCGGGTCCACAAAATTGCGCTCGATCAGCCGGTAGACATCGTCGAAAGTCGCCGCCGGGCTGGTATCGGACAGGAAATCAGGGCCGGGAGCGTCCGGTCCTGCCGAGTCGCGGGAGCCGCGCCCGTCAGGGCCGCCGGTGTCCTGGGCAACTTGATTGGCAGACGTTGTATTGGAATGAGTCGCCGACGCAAGAACGACCGCCGAAGAGGGCGCAGGCGCAGGCGGCGGCTGATAAAGGTTACGTCCGGCGGCTTGAGCCGGACCGAAATGGGTGCCGGCGGCGAACGTGCCGACTGCCAGCACACTTACAAGCAAGGCACCGGCAGCGCCGGCGGGGTTCAGCTTCAATGAAAATTCTTCCTTCCAAATGCCCGGACTTCGGGGGTCCTGAAGTCCTTCATTATACCATTCGCGCCGGTGTCCGTCAATCGGCACGTTTGCACGAAATCAATCCTATTTCGGGTATCATAACTTTGGGAAATCCCTTGCGTTTACGCTTTTTCAGCGCCGCTGGTTCCCAGATCGAGGCCTATATTCAGGAAGGATCGCTGTCCTCTCCATGACCGATGTAATACTGACGGAAACTGCAATACTGACGGAAAATCCAACGGAAAACACTTTAAACCCAACTATGACCTTTGATCCCCGCGAAGATGCCCTGGCCGACCTGCGCGACCGGCTGGCTGCTGATGACGAAGACAACACCAACCCCGGCACCGAAGCGTCCCCGCTTTCGGCAAACCAGATGCGCGTGACCGACAATCTTTCCCAGCTTCTGGACATCCTGCCGCCGCCGCTCCGGGCCGCGTTAGAGCAGGACGATCTCTCGGCAGGTCTCATCGAGATCGTCATGGATTTAGGCCGGGACGCCGAAGCGCGGTTCGCCGACGGCCACGCGCTCTGGCTTCAGGAAGGCATTCCGGTCAGCGCCGAAGACATTGAGTATGTCACGTCGCGCGTCGGCATGTTCGGCAAAGACAACCGGGCCGGCATCGAGCGCACCCTGCACCGCATCTCCGCCATTCGCAACCGGCAGGGCAAAGTCGTCGGCCTTACCTGCCGCATCGGGCGGGCCGTCTACGGCACGATTGACATCATTCGGGACGTGGTCGAGTCCGGCAAGTCCATTCTGATGCTGGGCCGGCCGGGGCGCGGCAAGACCACCAAGCTGCGCGAAGTGGCCCGCGTTCTCTCCGACGAGTTCAAGAAGCGCGTCATTATTGTAGACACGTCCAACGAAATCGCGGGCGACGGCGACATCCCGCACCCAGCCATCGGACGCGCCCGGCGAATGCAAGTCATCGAGCCGGACCATCAGCACGGCGTCATGATCGAAGCCGTCGAAAACCACATGCCGGAAGTCGTTGTCATTGACGAAATCGGCGTCGAGCAGGAAGCCTTTGCCGCCCGCACCATCGCTGAGCGCGGCGTTCAGCTTGTCGGTACGGCCCACGGCAATTCACTCGAAAATCTGCTGATGAACCCGACCTTGTCGGATTTGATTGGCGGCATTCAGGCCGTGACGCTCTCCGACGAAGAAGCCAAAAAGCGCGGCACCCAGAAGACCGTTCTGGAGCGCAAAGCGCCGCCGACGTTTGAAGTCATTATTGAGATCATGGAAGTGGACAAACTCGCGATCCACCATGACGTCACGCGCACCGTAGACCGGATGCTGCGCGGCGGCCAGCCCCGCCCTGAGATTCGTGTCCGCAATGCGTCAGGCCAAGTGGAAATTATTCAGAAGTCAGATCTCGAAGCCCCCCGCCCGCCGGACCGCGACCGGACGGCCTCGCTGTTTGACGACGGCACCCGCGGACGCGGCAACTTCGGCAGCGGCACGTCCTACACCGCCGAGGCTGCCCCGGCGCGTCCCGAGGTCTCGCGCCCAAGCCTGCCCGAAGCGCCGCCGTCCCGCATTGCCCCGCCAACCGCCGCCGGCGAGCCGCTCTCAAACGGCGGTGCGCCGACGCTCTCCAACGGCAAGCCGCTTCCGACGACCCTTCGGGTCTTTCCTTACGGCGTCAGCCGCAGCCGCTTGGAGCGGGCCATCCGCACCCTGCGCGTTTCGGCGTTCATCTCGAAAGACGTCAAAGACAGCGACGTGATTATCGCCTTGAAAGCGAATTACCGCAAAGAGCCGGCCAAGCTTCAGGAAGGCATCACGCGCAACCTGCCGACGTATGTGATTAAGAGCAACACCTACATTCAGATTGAAAGCGTTCTGCGCGAGATATTCAAGATGCCGCAGGAAATCTCCGAAGAGGACATCGCGATTTCGCACGCCGAAGAAGCCATCGAAGAAATTATGAACGACACGTCCGGCGGCCTAAACTCACTGGAGCTGGCTCCGCAGAACTCGTTCCTGCGCCGCCTGCAGCACCAAATCGCCGAGAACTACAAGATGGTCTCCGAAAGCATCGGCCAGGAGCCGAACCGCCGGGTCCGCATTAGCAGGCCCTAATGTTTATCTCGTTTGAAGGAGTAGAGGGGGCGGGCAAGACCACGCAAATCGCCCGGCTCGCGGCCCGCCTCCGCGAGGCGGGCCGTCAGGACGTTCTGGCGACCCACGAACCGGGCGATGGCCCTTTAGGTGCAGAACTGCGCCGCCTTGCCCTGCATCCACCGATGGGCATGGCCGTCGAGCCTCGCGCCGAGCTGCTGATTATGATGGCAGACCGCGCCCAGCACGTCAGTCAGGTCATCCGGCCTCATTTAGACAGCGGCGGCATCGTCCTATGCGACCGCTATGCCGATTCCAGCCTGGTCTATCAAGGCTATGGACGCGGCCTAGACCTAGCGGAAATCGCCCGGCTGAATGACTATGCGACAAATGGTCTCCTGCCGGACTTAACGATTCTGCTGGACTTAAACCCAACCATCGGACTTGCCCGCCAAAGCGAGCGCAATGTCATGGAAGACGAGGCCCTGCCGTTCCATCAGCGCATCCGGGCCGGTTTTCTCGCGCTTGCCGACGCAGAGCCGGACCGCTGGCGTGTGCTGGACTCATCGCGTCCGCCGCAAGCTGTTCACGACGAGATTTGGGCAGTCGCATCGGCATTGGCTACAAGTGACTAAAGTCACTCGTACTTCCCATCGTCTCTATTGCCATGAAACTCATCATCGCCATTGCCCATGAACGCGATAAGCACAAGCTCAGTGACGCGCTGCTCCAAAATGGCCTGACATTCACGAAGCTTGGCAGCACCGGCGGCTTTCTGCGCCAGGGCAATATCACGGTGCTGATCGGTGTGGAAGACGACGCTGTCGCGCGGGTCATGGACATTATCAAAAGCGCCTGCGGGTCGTCGGAAGCATTTGTCAATCTGCCGGGCCAAACTGTTCCCAACACGCCCGCGCTGGGTCCCTTTGCCCCGCATCCTATCCGCGTCGAAGCCGGCGGCGCGGTCGCGTTCGTGCTGCAAGTAGACAGCTTCGAGCGATTTTAGTAAACATGCTTCAAGACATTCTCGGACAGCCTTATGCCGTGCGCGTACTGGAAAATGCGTTCCAGCAGGGCCGACTTGCCGGCGCGTATTTGTTTGCCGGGCCGGACGGCGTCGGCAAAGCGACGGCGGCGCGGCAGTTCGCCAAGATGCTCTGCGGCGCGGCGTCTGACACCGACCCGGCTGCGCGGGCAATTGACGCCGGAAAATCGCCGGACGTCCGCACACTTGACCCGCCGCCCTCGCGGATCACTAGCATCGCCCAGCTTTGGCCCCGGTCCAGCCACAAAGACCATCTCGCGGAAAACGCCATGCTGCGCGATTTGCAGTATGAGCCGATTGCCGGGCCGAAGCGCGTCTTTATTATCCACGATGCCGAAGGTTTGGGGCGGGGCGGGGCGGATGCCGGGAACAGCCTGCTCAAGACGCTGGAAGAGCCGCCGCCTTACGCGCATTTCATCCTCACGGCAGCTTCCACGGGCGGCGTCATGCCGACTATCGTGTCCCGCTGTCAGATGGTCCACTTCGGCCTGCTGCCGGCGGAGTTAATCGGAACTACGCTTCAAACGCGCTTTGAGGTAGCGCCCGCCCAGGCCCGGTTCCTCGCAGCCTACTCGGAAGGACGCTTAGGCCGGGCCGTTGCGCTCGCCCGTTCGCCGTCGCTGCTGGCGGGCCGGGAAAGCCTCCTGGACTTGGCTGATGATCTGCTCACCGCACCGCCGGTCAAGAGCTTCAAGCTGGGCGAGGAGTTCCGCCGCCTAGCTCCGAAGCTCAAAGCGACTGAAGACGACGAGGCGGCGGAGCCGGGGGAAGAAAAAGCAGGCCGCGAGCCGCTGGGCCGTGCTTTAGATTTGCTGGCGACTTACTTCCGGGATGTGCTGTCGCTGGGCGTCATGGGGCCGGACCGTGCCAATCTTGTCAATGCGGACCGGCGCGAACAGCTTGCCGCGCTGGCGAAGCGTCATGCGCCGGAGCGGATGGAGCAGGCGCTGGGCCTCCTGCTCGACGTTCGCCAGGTGATTGAGCGCAATGCCAACAGCCAGCTTGCGATTGAAGTCTTGTTTACGGGCCTGACAATGGGTTAGAGGTTATGCCGCCGCGCGTTTGGACAGCAGCGAGATAATCTTCGCGCGTACCTGAGCTGTCCGGGCTTCCGTGAAGTACCAGATGCCGTAAGTGTACAAAAACACTGCTCCCGCCACGAGAACGCCCGCCCCGAGATGCAGCCCCGACGGCTGCCAGCGGCTGCCCTGCCGGATAATCAATGCGTTCAGGAAGACCAAAACTGGGACGTGGATTAAATAAAGCGAATACGAGATATTGGACAGCGCCCGTGCGGCTCTCGTGTACAGGGTGCCCGGAGCCGCATAGTTGGCGTTCAGCAGCCACAGCAAAAACGCGGCGAACGCAGCGGCAACCAGAAAATCGTCCAGTATTCCGGGCGGCATCAGCTTGAACCGGGGGGCCAGCAGGAACACAACGAAAAGCAGGCCAGAAACCGCCCCCAGCATCCGGCTTGCGGCGATGCGCGACGGCGGGCAAAGGCAAAGCAAAGTCCCGAGCAGCCAGATCAAAAAATACAGCGCAATATACTTGCCGATGAACACAAGGATCAGCAGTGCGGCTGCGCCGTAAGCGACCTTCGCCGCGAGCGCGGCTTTTCGGGCCACCGCCAGTACGCCAATCGGGAACAGCACATAATACCAGAACTCGTAGCTGAGGCTCCACAAAGGACCGTTCGAGCCGAACACCGGCGTCCGGATGCCCTGCAAAAAGAACAAGCTTCCGAGCCACGCTTGAGCCGTGTCCATCTGCGCGACGGGCAGTTTCAGCATGAGATGATAGTCGGCAGCCTCCAAATAAACCGGCGTCTGCCCGAAGAAGCGTAGGCCGATCAAATCCCAGCCTGCGCCGAGAACCAGCGCCGGGATCAGCACCACATACAGCCGGGTCAAACGCTGCTCCGCGTACCATCCCCACGACCACCGGCCCTGCCCGAACGCGCGAAATACACTCGACGAAATGAAGAAGCCGCTGAGAATAAAGAACACCATCACCGCGCTATGGCCCAGCCCGGTCAGCGCATAAAAGACTTTCGCGGCAATGCTGGGATGCGAAAGCTGGGAGTAGTCCGCGAAGAACAAGGCACGCCAGTGGTTCAGGAAGACAACCAGCGCGGCCAGCCCGCGAATGGCGTCCAAATGAACGCTAGCCGGCGAGGCCGCTTTGACCGCCTCGGCGTTTCTCTGGCCCAGGGCTTCTTGCTGCGGGTCCGATGTCTGAGGCGTGGTCGTTGACATAATTCCAGTCGTATCCTGCTTCCAGTCTAGCATAAATCATGCCAAAGCGAACTAGAATCAAAACAGATTAGAACCGAAGCAAAACTTGGAACGTCAGGCGGTGGCGGATTCCCGCGCTGCTGTCGCGGGGGACGTCGCGCATGTACTGATACAGGGTGCGGAACGTCAGATTGGCGCTGGGCGCATACGTCAGGCCGAACGCTTCCTGAGAGGCGGAGCTGTTGCCTGTGGGATAAACAAACAGCGAGCGGGAGGCGACCGCGCTCAGGCGCTCCGTGAAAGCGTAATTGCCTTCCGCGTAGTAGCCGAGAACGCGCTGGTCGCCGTCTGCGCCCGCGACAACCTCGCCCCGCGCTACAATCCGCCGGAAGCCGTAAGACGCATCGCCGCCCAGACGGCTTTTAGAGACAAAGCCGCCCCGGTCGGCCCGGACCCGGCCCGACGGCGGCAGCTCCACGGCAAACGGGTTTGCCGAAGTAATGTCCGTGATCGGCAGTCGCCCTTGCAGCAGCGAGCCGCCAACATTGACCACGCCGTTCCGGGTCGTGAAGGTCCGGCCCAGGCGAAATGTCACCACGCGGTTTGGGTTGGCATACAGGTGGCCCGGCCCCGTGCCGGTTGTCAGCGCCAGGTCATAGTTCAGAAAGCCGTAAGCCCGGCCCGAAATCGCCACGCCGAAGTCGGTCCGCAGCCCAAGCGACTGCGGATACAGCGGCTGCAAAATCAGCAGATGCGGGTCATAAACCGCCAGCAGGCCGAACGGGATTTGGAACTGGCCGACTTTGACATACGCCGTTGAGTCAAAATCGTTTTCTACCGGCAGCCGGTAGATAAAATAGGCTTCCCCGATCTGGACATCGTCGCCGTGCGGCACGTCCGGCGGGTTTTCGCTGAGAAGCTGAACGTAGAAGTTGCCCCGCGCCTGGCCTTTGGAACTGACCGGGTGCTGCAAGTCCAGTTCTACCGTGTTGACCCAGACCCCGCCGCGCCGGCCCGTATTTGCAGTCCGGGTGCGAATGTCCAGTGCGCCGCTGACAAGAAAGCCCTCACCCAGCGGGATCGGGTTTGGCAGCGGCACCGGCGGCGGCGGCTGGTCCGTCGGCGGCGGCAGCGGCACGGCGGCAGGCGTGAGTGAAGCCGGCACGGTCTGTGAAGCCGGCACGGCCCGACCAGGCAGCGGCTGTCGAGAAAGAACCTGGCTGCGGGCCGCAAGGGGCAGCAAGCACAAGGCGAGGCAGAGCGGGCTAAAAGATGTGCTGTAGTTACGCAAGGGCGGGAGCAGTCTCTTGACAGAGTGAAGTCTTTATGACACAATAATAAGCAGTTGGGATAATAGACAGTTTGGAGAAGGCTGATGTTTCACAAATTTGTATCCCAAATTTCTGTTTGCTTGCCAAAGAACTTAGGCTCCCCAAAACTCCAAGCCGAAACACACAGATAGGCCCTGACGCTGAATGGACTTCGCACCCCTCATAGACCCGGTCTCTGGCCTGACCTCATCCCCGGAACTCGCTCCATCCCCGGAACCCGCCGCTACGCTGGTCGCGCTGCATGAAATTGCCGGCGTCGCCGCTCGCCAGTCCGACCCTCGCGCTACGCTCCAAGTCATCGCGGAGAAAGCACGGGTCTTGACGGCAGCGGCAAGCGCTGCCATCAGCCTGCTCAGCCCGGAGCGCACTTTGCTGGACTTCGCAGCAGTCGCCGGGGCCGATGCCGCCGAGATCGCCGGTCAGACCGTCCGAGTGGAAGACGCCCTCGCCGGGCGCACGGCGTCCACCGGCGAGCTGTATCTTACCCATCATCCCGAAGTGGTTGCCAGTGAGACCAGCTCTGCCGATCCAAGCGTCACATCCGGCGTGGGGGTTCAATCGGCCATCGTCGTGCCGATCTACTTGGACGGCAGGCCGTCTGGGGCAATTACGGTTCTGAACCGGCGGGACGGCGCGGCCTTTAGCGGCGGCGACCTGCTCTGCCTGCAAACCCTCGCAAGCCTTGCGGCGCAGGCGCTCCAAACCGATGCTCTGCGGCGGCTGGCGGCCCAGAAGCAGCAGGAGCGCGACATTTTGTTTCGCGCGGCCCGGACAACCTCGTCGTCGCTGAACGTGCAGGAAGTGCTTGGCTCGATTCTCTCTGCGGTTGTCGGCAGCATGGAAATGACAGCCGGCGCAGTCTTTTTGCTGAATGACGAGCGGACCCGGCTGTATATCGGCGCAGACCGGGGGCTGGCGGACGATGACCAGGACCGGCAGCTCCCCGCAGACGGCACAGGGCTTGCCGCCCGCGCCCTGGCAAGCGGCCAGCCGCTGCGCCTCAACGACCTGAGCTTGGACCCTGCGGATGACCCGCCGCTGCCGGGAATGCGCTCTCTGCTGCTGGCCCCAATGGTTTCCCGTTCCACTCCCGAAGGCCTGCTTGTGGTCGGCTCCCGCCAGCCCGGCGCGTACAGCGACTCCGACGCCTCGCTTCTGTCCGCTGTTGCCAGCCAGGCCGCCGCCGCACTCGAAAACGCCTGGCTGTATGAAGATGCCACCCGGCGGGCGCAGGAAGCCGCCGCGCTCTATGAGCTGTCCCAGTCGGTCGGCGCGACGCTGAACTTGAACCGCGTGATCCACTTTGTCGCCGACAGCGTTCTTTCCCTCCTGCATGTGGACAAGTTCGCGCTGTTTCTGGTTGACCCGGCCACAAACTGTTTAGAAATCAAAGTCAGCCGCAACCTGCGCCCGGAGACGGCCCAGACCATGAAGCCGCGCTACGGAGAAGGCGTCGCCGGATGGGTGCTGGAGTTCGAGACGCCGACTGCCGTGCAGGACGTTTCCGCCGATCACCGCAACCGCTCCTGCCCGATTGACGGCGAGGGCGTGACTTCGCTTGTCAGTGTCCCGCTCCAGTCCGGTGACCAGGTCATCGGCGTACTCCATGCCATGAGCAGCCGGCGGCGCTTGTTCACCGTCGGCGAGATGGAGCTTCTGTACACCATTGCCAATCAAGTCGGCGCGGCCATAGCGAACGCCCAGATGTACGAGGATGCCCGGCAGAAATCCGAGGAAATCCGCAAAGGTGTTCGGCGCATCGCCCGCGCTCTCGGTTCTTCACTCGACGGCAAGCAGACGGCGCAGACCATCGCAGATCTGGCGCTGGAAATGACCGCCGCCGATCGCGGTCTTTTGTTTGCCTTCGACTCGCAGGGCAACCTGGCCGCGCGGGCCGCCGCGAACTTCAAATCATCGCTCACAGCCCTACCGGCAATCTCGCTAACAGACCCCGGGCGCGGCCCGGAAACTGTTACTGCCTACGTCGCCCGGCGCGGGCGCTCGCTCTCCGTTGAAGACTTCGCCAAAGACATGCGGTTTGTCCTGCCGGCGTTTGCCGCCCGCGAGCGTGTCACCGGCTATTTAGGCGTTCCGCTTAAACTCGGTAAAGAAGTGCTGGGCGTGCTGGAAGTCTACACGCGCGAACCGCGCCGGTTCAGCGCCGACGAAATCCGGCTGCTGCTGACGTTCGCCAGTCAGGCCAGTGTCGGCCTCCAAAACGCGCTTTTAGTAGAACAGGCCAGCCGCCGTTTGGACGATCTGCGAGCGCTCGGCAGCCTCGGCGAGCTGCTCGCCCGCACCGCGCCGCCGGACACGCTGTTTCCAGAAGCCTTGCGCCTGCTTTGCGCCGCTGCCGAAGCGGAAGCGGGCGTCTTGCAGCGCTTTGACGCCCTCAGCGAGTCCTATGTGTACCGCACGGGATCCACTAGGTCCGGCGACGCCGGAGCCAACTCGGAAGATTTAGAAACGCTTATGCGCGATCTTGCCGGGCAGGTGGAAGCCGCCCGCGACTTTGATTTAGTTCCCGCCAATCATGCGGTGCCCGTGCTGACACTGCCTGTCCCAAGCTTGCCTGATGTGCCGCCGCGCGGAGTCTTGATCTTAGTTCGTCCGCCCCAGCGCCGTGGGTTCAACAGCCACGAGCGGCGTCTTGCGGTCACGGCGGCAAACCTGCTGGCCCCGCGCCTGTGAACTGGCGCGGTGAGCGGCACCCGGACATCTGTTACTGTTGGGTATAATCGTTTGAATTATGGCTGATGACAACTCGCTGCCCCCGACTACTGCTTCTCCCAGCGGCTCGCTTTTTCCCAATGAACCGCGTCCGACTGGCCGTCCGATTTATGAGTCCTCGCTGCTGCCGGCTCGCAAGCACCGCCGTTTCTCGCCCTGGCTGATTGTGCCGGGCCTGCTGCTTATTCTGCTGGCGATTTTTTACTTTCTTGTGTTCGGCCCGAAGCCCCGCCGCTTTGTCGCCACTGCCGGCACGGTCGTCTACGCTTCGGATCAGAACTCGCCCGGCATTCCTCATCTCTGGATTACGGCGGCAGACGGCTCAGGCACAGCGCGGCAAGTGACCACCGGGCCAGCTTCAGACACATCTCCGGCGTTCACGGCGGACGGCAATCAAGTTGCATTTTTGTCTAATCGCGGCGGCGGGTCAAACCAGGTCTGGCTGGTGGACAGCGACGGCAAAAATGTGGTGCAGGTGACCCGGACCGCCGGAGCCAAAGCAGAGCCAGTATTTGCGCCCGGCTCCAACACCCTGCTCGGCTTCCTTTCCGGGGCGTCCCTGGCCGTGCTGGAAGTCGGCAAAGGGGACACGTCCCTGCTCCTGCCGCCTGCCCCCGGCACCAGCGCCCGGCCCGATAGCTCCGATCCCGGCCAAACATCCGCTATCGCCGCGTCCGCCACGGCGTTTGTCTGGAAGCCCGCGTTAAGCCAAGACTCTGGCCCCGGCATCGCCGCCGTGCTGGAAACCGCTGGGGTGCAGACGCTCGCCGTTCTGCCGACTCTTTCCTCGGCCCCGCGCCTCACCCAGAACGACAAGCCCGATGGCCCGCCGCTTGCCGCTGCTGACCGGCTTTCCCTGGCGTATGCGCCTGACGGCTTAAAGCTGGCCGTCGGAATGCTGCATGTGCAGGGGCTTCCCGCAGGCCAGCGTGCCTCCGGACTGATCCAGTGCGACGGCTCCGGCTCGGTTCAAAAACCGCTGCTGCCGCTGCTGCCCGACCCGGCCGTCGGGCCGCAGGACCCGGTGTATTCGCCCGACGGCACCCAGCTTTTGTTCGAGGTCTGGCGTCAAACCGACCTTGCCAGCCGGACTGTTCTCGGTCTGTTCATCGTAGACGCCGACAGCAAGGGAACGCCGCATATCCTCGCCAAAGGCGATGCCGAAGACGCTCAGTTTTCCCATGACGGCAAGCAGGTCTTCTTTCTCGCCCGCCGCCCCGACGGCGGCCACGACCTCTACCGGATCAACGCCGACGGCACCGGCCCGGCGCGTCTTTCGGACGGCCATTCCGACATCACCAGCTTTGCCGTTTCGCCGCAGACCGCCGCGCCGCAATAGCCCTGTCAGGTCGCTGAACAGGAGCAATCTTCCTGTGATATTTCAGGGGTTCTATGGAAGAATGTTTCGTGCTAACCCTGGCCTCAGTGATCCGTTAAGGCCGCCGGTGCTTCCTGTGCTTTTCTTGCAAAGGCTCCCCACCTATGGTATACTGGGGAACATTCAAAAGAGCGTAATTAAAAAGAGCGTGATTGTAGAAAAGCGGCATTCGGCCTGCGAGCCATGCAGATGAACCATTTTTCCGGTCTGCCCTGGCGCATTGCGGCGCTGGCCGGGCTAATCGTCGGCGCAATCAGCCTGCTGACCGGGGCCGATGTTTGGACCAGTTTGCTGCGCGTCAGCGCGGCGTTTGCCGTTTTTGGAGTCGCCGGCTTCGGCCTCAGCCTCCTGCTGCAAGCGGAGCCGCCCGCCGTACAGGGCCGTCATTTCGATCAAACGACCCCGGAAGAGAGTCCCGAGGACAAGACACCGGGCACTTAATTACCATATTTATCTTGTCTCGTTCTTTATAACTTTATGTCAACTCCTGCCAATATGCCGGACCTCTGGAACCGCTTCAAGAAGCGCAATGACCAGAAAGCCCGTGACCAGATTATCAACCATTACGCCTACCTCGTCAAGATCACGGCAGGCCGCGTTGTCACCAACCTGCCTCCAAACCTAGAGCGGGATGACCTTGTCAGCGCCGGCGTTATGGGCCTTATTAAAGCTGTGGACCAGTTCGACACGTCTCGTCAAGTCAAGTTCGAGACTTACGCCATTGCTTTGGTGCGCGGCGCGATTCTCGAAATGCTGCGGGAAGAAGACTGGGTGCCGCGCTCAGTGCGCGATAACGCCAAAGTGCTGGAACGAACCTATTACAAGCTCGAAGTCGAGCTGGGCCGGCCCGCCACCGAAGAAGAAGTGGCCGCAGAGATGGGTCTGTCCGAAGCCGATCTGCTGAAGCTTCTCGTGAACACCAGCCGGGCCAACGTGCTGTCGCTGGATGACATGCTGCTCGGCGGCGGCTCCTCCGACGGCGAGCGCCTGCACCTGACCGACGTGCTTCAGGACGAAAACGCCAATGTCCTGGCCGACGTCGAATCGTCCGCCATGAAAACGTCTCTTGTCGCCGGCATTGACCGCCTGCCCGACCGCGAGCGTTTGGTCATTTCCCTCTACTACTACGAAGGTTTGACGTTCAAAGAGATCGGCAAAGTTCTCACCGTCTCCGAGTCCCGCGTCTACCAGCTCCACACCCAGGCCGTCCTCCGCCTGCGCGGCTATTTGCAGCGCGACTCTCCCTTGTTCACCGCAGGGTAGCTCTGCTCTTTCTCATAGGACAGGGTTGCCCTCTATGGCCCAAACCAGCCGTTGCTTTTCTGCTTCATTTGCCTTCTTGATTCTTTGGATATGTCTGCCTCATGCTGATGCTCAGGTGACTCCACCGTCTGCTCTTATGTCGGAGAAGGCATTTACGAACGAAACCGGCCGCGACAGTCATGTATCCGTCGAAGTAACGCAGGGGAGAGATAGGCGGCGCGAAACTTTAATTATCAGAATCGGGCAAGGCATCTACTGCGTGTCTGATGAAAGACTTTCGGGTTACAATGATGACGACAGCGCCTATGACCACGACTTTTACTTGTCACCGGATGCGAGATGGCTTTTCGTTACCCGCAAACTTTTCCACACAACTGACATCGGCTACTTGTATCACTTAAAAGGAACGCGGTTTGTTAAAGTACGTCCACAAGGACGGAGATTTGATGAGGCCGCCATCAGATTCTTCTTCTACCACTTGCACTTTCCCTACGATGCCATTGAGGAAGGTCCACGTATTATCTACTTTCTGCAATGGACGGCAGATGGCAAGCATCTTGTCTTTCATTTCAACTCAAGCAAGCATTATGAGAGCAGGAAGTATTGGCTGATTGAGGGTTGCTACGACTTGACCTCACATCACTTCAGTTTAATTAGCATGAAGACACTTGTAGAGTGATATTTACTTTAAAGCGAAATCAGACGAGAGGTAAAAGCAATGGAAAATACGGTAGCGCTTGACACGGATCCAAAAGCAGACGCAGAATACGAGGCGGGTGTGGATGCGCTCATCGCTGAGATGAAGCAAATGCGAACACAGATGGAAGAAGACCAGCGCGATATTGAGCGGCTGCGAATTGAAACGGACCTGATTCTAGCCCAGATGAAGGCCACTTGATTATGTGGCAGAAGTTCTATGAGATTACAAATCTGCTGTTCAACTTAGGCAGAGACCTACAGCAAAACCGTACTGACATCAAACAGCTACAGGCAGAGATGCGCGAACTGAGTAGCACAACTCAGGAAGAACTGCGTAAAATCAAAGAAGGAATGCAGCGTTTAGCCTATGAAGTACAGCGCACTCAGGAAAATGAAGCGCACGAGCGTGAGAAGTTAGAAATGCGCCTGGAAATCCAAAAACTTCGGGCCGCAAAACAGCTTCCACAACCCGAAGCAGATCAGAACGATGCGCCGAACTAAACGCTCGCTCTAAGCTCGTCCAAACACGAGGCAGGCGTTGATGCCGCCGAAGCCGAAGGAGTTGGACAGGACGTAGTCTATTTGCGTGTCTTGGCCTTTGGTTCCCGCAAGGTAGTTCAGGTCGCAGGCGGGGTCAGGATTGACGAGGTTCAGGGTGGGGGGCAGCCAGCCGTCGTAAAGGCAGAGCAGGGAGATGGCGGCTTCCCAGGCTCCGGTGGCCCCGAGGGCATGGCCGTGGAAGCCTTTCGTGCCGCTGATGGGAACTTGGTAGGCGTAGTCGCCGAATGCCTGTTTGAGCGCTAAAGTCTCCGTGCTGTCGTTCAAGGGGGTGCTGGAGCCGTGGGCATTGATGTAGCCGATGTCTGTGGGCGCGAGGCCGGCGCGACTGAGAGCCAGCGACATGCAGCGGGCTGCCTGGACACCATCGGGCCGGGGCTGGGTCATGTGAGATGCGTCGTTCGTAGAAGCGTGCGACAGGATTTCGCCGTAGATGCGAGCGCCCCGCGCCTGAGCATGGTCCCATTCTTCCAGCAGCAGCATCGCCGCGCCTTCCGCCATCACGAAGCCGTCGCGCTCGCCGTCAAAGGGCCGGGACGCCGTCTGCGGGTCGTCGTTGCGCTGGCTCATGGCCCGGATGATCGCAAATGCGCCGTAGCACAGGGGCGACAGGGGCGCTTCCGAGCCGCCGGCCAGCATGACATCCGCGCTGCCGTCCCGGATCAGATCGACGGCCCGGCCAATCGCAATTGGAGAAGCCGCGCACGAGTCGCCGTTTGCCGTCGCTGGCCCCGTGACACCCAGCTCAATCGCGACATTGCACGACCCCGCGCCGTTGAAAACGCTTAGCGCCAGCATCGGGTTGACCCCGCGCGGCCCGCGGGCGATAAACTCCGGGTACTGCTCTTCCGCAAAGCCGACCCCCCCGAGCGCGGTTCCGAGGCAGACGCCGATCCGGTCACGGTCTTCGAGGCGCAGGTCTAGTCCGCCATCGGCAACCGCCATCTTGGACGCGGCGACGGCGAACTGGGAAAACTTATCCAGCCGCTTCAGCTTTTTGCCGTCGAGAAACGGCACGGGGTCAAAGTCTTTGACCTGCGCGGCAATGTGTGTGACAAACTGTGATGTGTCAAATTCGGCAATTGTGCCGACTGCCGAGCGTCCCGCCCGCAGGCCCGCCCGAAGCCCGTCAACGCCGACGCCAATCGGGGTGATAATCCCCAGTCCCGTCACGGCCACACGCCGCTTCGTATTCTCGGTCAAAGAGTTGCCTCGTTTTCTAATGCTTTTGTCGCTGCTTCTTGTTCTACTGTTGCTTTGATCACTGCCAGCGTCCGGCCTGCAATGGCATGAACAAACTGATCGCCCACCATGTCCCGCGCAAACCAGCCGTTTAAGAAGGGCAGCGGATAAGTCAGATCATGGCTGATCATGACCCGCGTTCCCTGTCCACTGGCGTCTTCTTCCAGAGTCCAGACCACCCACATGCCGAGCGCGATGCCCTTCAAGTGCTTGAAGTAGATTTTGCCGGTTTCCGGCTCGCAAATCTGAACACTCTGCCAGCGCACCGGGAACTGACGGCCCCTGAATGGAAAGTCATCGCGGATCGCCGCCATTTCCACCACTTTACGCGAACCGTCATCGGACTGCTCAAAGACCAGAACCTCGGTGTAGTGCGGCAGCAGCACCGGCCAGTTCTGGATGTCCGCCGCAAGCTGAAAAATGCGCGATTTCGGTCCGCGCATGTAAACTGTATTTTCCGTGTGCATAAGTTAAGAGGTGACAGGGTACTTCTGCATTTACCCAATTTTCGGCGCGGGCTTTGTCTGCACCAGCGCCACGCGGAAATACCAGTGCGTGTGCAGGCGCACCTGCTGCACGCCGCTGAGGGCCACCATCCGGCGATACTCCCGGAGCGAGAACGCACGGCGAACACTCGCCGGCCCGTCATGGCGGGAAAAGGGGTGGGCCTGAACGGCGGCCATCGCGGCCTGGACCCCCCAGAGCGTCGGCAAATCGCGCCGCAGATCGCTGACGATAAACCCGCGCGTAGTCAGCCTGTCCATTGCCGCCAGCAGCCGCACAGACGGCTCAAACCCGAGGTGGTGAAACGCCAGCGCACAAAAAGCCAGATCAAACGCATCGGGTGGGAACGGCAGGGCCAGCGCGTCCGCCTGAACTAAGAAGACGTTTGGAACCTGCGCCGATGCCAGGCGCAGCATCGACGCCTGATTATCTACGCCGATTACCGTCAGGTTTCGTTCCCGCCGCCGGCCCCATTCCCAAAGCGCGCCTGGAATGTCCGCCGACCCGGTGGCGATGTCCAGAATGCGGATCGGCCTGTCCGCCGGCACACCTGCAAGCAGCCGACTGACATGGTGCAGAATGGTCTGCGTTCCGCCGAACAGCCGATTGGAAAGCGCAATGTCTTCCAGCGATGCCGCGACATCGGAATACGGCTGATCCGGGTCGTCAATGTCTTCAGGTTCATCTGTGCGCGGCAGTGCGATCCACGCTTCGGGAAGCCAGGACTCAGGCCACGGCATACAGGGCCTCGCTCACTGCCCGCGCTGTTTCTTCCACCTGAGTGTCCGTATGCGCGGCGCTGACAAAGGCTGACTCGAACTGCGACGGGGCAAAATAAACGCCCTGACCAAGCAGCGCCCGGAAGAACGTGCCGTAGCGGGCCGTGTCGGCGGTCTTAGCGGAAGCAAAGTCAATTACTTTGGCATCGGTAAAAAACAGCGTCATCATGGAGCCGAGGCGGTTGATCCGGTGCGGAATGCCAAGCCGCTTCGCGGCATCTTTAGCGGTCTGGGCCAAATAGTGCATTTGGTGGTGCATGTGCGTGTACAGCGTTCCGCGCACTTCTTCCAGCATTGTGAGCTGTTCTAGGCCTGCGGCGACGGCGAGCGGATTGCCCGAAAGCGTTCCGGCCTGGTAGACCGGGCCGACCGGCGCGACCACGTCCATGATGTCCGCCCGCCCGCCGTAGGCCGCAAGCGGCAGGCCGCCGCCAATAATCTTGCCGAGCGCCGTGAGATCCGGCGTCACCCCAAACAGCTCCTGCGCCCCGCCGTAGGCGACCCGGAAGCCCGTAATAACTTCGTCGAACAGCAGGAGCGCCCCGTCACGTTCGGTCAAATCGCGCAGAGCATGGAGAAAATCGGCCCGAGGCGTCACGACGCCCATATTGCCGGCGACCGGCTCCAGCATGACCACGGCCACTTCGCCGGGATGGGCCAGCATGGCGGCCCGGAGCGCTTCGGCGTCATTGTACGGCAGCGTGATCGTGTCGCGGGTCAAGTTCACAGGCACACCCGCTGAATCCGGCAGTCCCAATGTCGTCAGGCCGGAGCCGGCTTTGGCCAGAAACCCGTCGGAATGCCCATGATAGTTGCCCTCAAACTTGATAATCTTATCGCGCTTTGTAAACCCCCGCGCGACCCGGACGGCGCTCATCACCGCTTCGGTTCCCGACGACACCAGCCGCACTTTCTCCACCGACGGCACTGCGGCGACAATCTTTTGGGCCAGCCGCACTTCCGCTTCCGTGCTGGCCCCAAACGACGTGCCGCGCATCGCGGCGTCTGTAATCGCCCGGATAATGCGCGGCGGGGCGTGACCGAAAATCAGCGGTCCCCACGACATCACGTGGTCTAAATAGCGGTTGCCGTCTACGTCAAAAATATATGGCCCTTCGCCGCGCTGCATAAAAAGCGGGTCGCCGCCGACGCTCTTGAAGGCTCGCACGGGCGAGTTAACGCCGCCCGGAATAACTCGCTGGGCTTCGGCAAACAAGGCTGCCGACTTTGGATGTTCCATACTGCTAAGTATACCCGGTCTGCCATTCCCTGAGTGACTTTTGTCTTTCCCTGAATAACCGCAGAAGTTTTGCCGATATGAACAGCGTATGATAGAAAGTTTATCAGAGACAGTCCCGAAAACAGGCCAATCCCCAACCCTCTTACCTCATAGCTCCGCTTTGTCTTATGCTATAAGTCGCGCCTGGATGAAGGCTGGGATCGCGGCGACGCTGCTGTTTCATGCGTGTTACGCCGCCTGGCTCCTCATCCATCCGGTTTCGCATCATGTCATGCTGCTCGGCGATGATGTTCTGGAAACCGTGGGCGGGGCACTTGCCGCAGTGTTCTGCTTCCTGCCGGTTCCCGAAGCTGGAAAGCCGCTTTGGAGGTCTAAATCAAAGCAGGTCGCCTGGCTCTGCGGCCTCAGCATGGCGTGTTACACGCTTCTGCAGGTTTATCTCATTTATCCCGATTTCCTGCACTCTCCGGCCCCTGTGCCTCGCATTGTCGTGCATATCATTACGCTCGCGTCTTACCCCTTGCTGCTGCTGGGAATATGGCGGCTGCCGCGCAAGACAATCAGCGTGTCTTCGCAGGCGCGTATCGCCCTGGATGCGCTGATGGTGATTAGCTCCGCGCTGACTTTTAGCTGGTACTTTGTGCTGGGGCCGACCGTGCTGTCTGGAACCGGCACCTGGGAACAAAGAATCGTTGAAGTCTTATATCCCTTCATGGATGTCCTGCTGGCGGCCTACCTCTTGTTCCTCGGAGGCCGAACCGGCTATCTGCGTTCCGTTCTGGCGCTGTTCTCGCTCGGCTTGATCATTGTGATCGCCTCGGACAGCGTTTTTGCCTATATTTCACTGCACCGGAAATTCCCGCAGGGAACACTGCTGGACATCACTTGGTCGCTCGGGTACATGCTGATTGGCGTAGGAGTATTCACCGGACGGCAGGCGATGGCTTTTATAAAGTTTGAGGACGAGCCGGGCAGGCTGTCGTCGCTTTGGACTGCGCTGCTGCCGTATGCTCTGCTGCCGCTGGTGGGCACTCTCGTGCTGTATACGGAGCAGGCACCCGGCCGATCGATCCTGAAGCATGGCGTGTTCTGGGGAGCCTTCGCGCTGGTCTGCCTTATTCTCGCCCGGCAGGTCTTGGCCCTGCTGGAAAACCGGGAGCTGAACGGGCGGCTGGAAGCACTGGCGACGGCGGATCCCTTGACAGGATTATGCAACCACCGGACCTTCCACAAGCGCTTGGCAGAAGAAGCCGCGCGGGCAAGCCGGGAAGGTCAGACCATCGCGGTCGCCATGCTGGACTTAGACAACTTCAAGTTCTTTAACGACGCCTACGGCCACGCTGCCGGAGACGATGTCCTGCGGCAGCTCACGCAGGCGCTGAGGCAAAACCTGCTGCCGGAAGATACGCTTGGACGCTTTGGAGGAGACGAGTTCGCGCTGATTCTGCCTCTCAAGACTGCGATTGGCGCACGTCAGGGACTCTCCGCAGAGGCTCTATCCGAAAGCCTTGACGCTGCGTTGTCCGGCTTGTTCTTCCAGCCACCGGATAGTCCGTCTGTCATCCCGCTGACTGTTTCCGTCGGCGTCGCGCTGTTCCCGGCAGACGCCGAAAGTTGCTTTGAGGCGCTGGAGCTTGCCGACAAGCGGCTGATGCATGTCAAGACCGGCGGCGGCTCTGACCACCCTGCTGAACAGCTTTGCCATGAGCTAACCCACTCCCTTTCTGGCTTTCCCATGCTGAACGCCCTGGTCACAGCGGTAGACAACAAAGACCGCTACACCCGCCGGCACTCGGAAGACGTGGTGACGTACAGTGTGCAGATCGCGGAGGGGCTTGGGCTGGATTCAGAAATGCGGCGCACCGTGCAGATTGCGGCCCTGCTCCATGACGTCGGCAAAATCGGCGTTCCTGACCGGATACTGCGGAAGCCAAGCGCTCTGACCGACGAGGAGTTTCAGGCGGTCCAGCAGCACCCGGTCATGGGAGCGGTCATTGTCGGCGCGGTTTCCGGCTTTGAGGAAACTTTGGATGCCGTGCGCCATCATCACGAGCGCTTTGACGGCGGCGGCTACCCTTTTGGCCTCCTCGGGTGTGAGACGCCGTTTCTGGCCCGCCTCATCGCTGTTGCCGATGCCTTCTCTGCGATGACGACCGACCGGCCCTACCGCAAGGGCATGGCCCGTGAGAAGGCACTACAGATTTTAGAGGAAGGAGCCGGAACGCAGTGGGACCCCGAGTGTGTTGATGCCCTTCTGCGAGCCTATCGGCCTATGGAACAGCTCGCTGGGAAAATGCTGCTGGCAGCGTGACACATGGAACAGCAAACCTCATTGTAGGGGCAGACCCCCGTGTCTGCCCTCCTCTTCCGCGTCCTTAAGGCAGACACAAGATAGGAAGAGCAGACACGGGGGGTCTGCCCCTACACGCGCTCGACTAATCCTAAACCAGCGGCGATCAGTTCGGACACTTTCTCTTGCGACGATGACTCGGCGTAGACGCGGACGACCGGCTCGGTTCCCGACGCACGAAGCAGAAGCCAGGCGTCGTTCTCGAATAGGAACTTGGTGCCGTCGGTGCGGTCAATCTTCTGCACTTTGAGGCCAGCAATCTCGCTCGGATTGTCTTCGGTGAGCGACTTCACGACCGCCGGCATCTTGGCCGGCTCCGGGTGCAGGTCCACGCGCTGATACTCATGCGGCCCGAACTCCGCCATCAGCTCGGCGATCTGCTCTTCCAAACGCTTCTTGCGAACCGCCATTGTCTCCAGCAGCATCAGCGACATCAGCGGCCCATCGCGCTCCGGGATGTAGCCCAAAACGCCGATGCCGCCGGACTCTTCGCCGCCAATCAGCACCGGTTCTTTGAGCATCCACTCGCAGATGTTCTTGAAGCCAATCGGCGTCACATGCAGCGTCAGCCCGTACTTCGCGCACAACTTGTCAATCAGCGTTGTCGTCGAAACGGTCTTCACAACCGAGCCGCGCAGCCCCCGGTCTTCATACAGATGCCGCAGAACCAGAGCGAAAATCCGGTGGCTGTCCACAAAATTGCCATACGCATCCATTGCGCCGACCCGGTCGGCGTCGCCATCCACGGCCAAACCGACATCGGCGCGAGAGGCGAGAACGGCGTCTTTGAGCGGTCCTAGATTCTGGGCAATCGGTTCCGGGTTCAGGCCGCCAAACACCGGGTTTCGGTCCCGGCAGATTTCCTCAATCTCAATCCCCGCGCCACGCAGGATGTCGGACAAATAGCCGCTGCCGCTGCCGTGCATTGGGTCGGCGACAATTTTATAATTGGCCGCTTTGATCTTCTCCAAATCTACCATGCCGCGCAGGCCGTCGAAGTAAGCCGGCCGCAGGTCGCGCTTTTCCACGGTGTCAATGACGTCCGCCCCGACACTCACGGCGTAGGTGCCGGCGTCCAGGAGCGCGTTCAGCTCTTTGACAACCTGGTCCACATCCGACGGCAGGGCCGAGCCGCCGAAGCCCATCTTGATCTTCAGCCCATTAAACTGCGGCGGGTTGTGCGACGCCGTAATCATAATGCCGCCTTTGGCATTGTTTTTATGAGCATTGTATGAGATAGATGGCGACGAGCAGGACTGCGCCGACAGCACGGCTTTCATGCCGGAAGCCGCGACCACTTTCGCCGCTTCCGCCGCGAAGTATTCCGACTGCGAGCGGTTATCATAGCCGATAAAGACCGACTCCTCGCCCGGCACTTCGGGCCGCTTCAAGTAGTTGACCACGGCCTGCGCGACAAGCCGGACGTTTGCACCGGTGAAGTTGTCGGCGATAATCCCGCGCCACCCGTCGGTTCCAAACGAAATCTGTGGTTTTTCCGCTTCCGGCATGAATGATTACTCCAAAATTGTTTGCAGCGCTTGATGCGCGAGATGAACTGACAGCACGGACTCCGCGCCCTGGTTGCTGTTGAGGCCATGTGGCGTCAGGGCATCGGAGACGCCACCGCTCTCGGCGTCGAAGACCGGCAGGCCGTGATAGTTGCGGCCGAGATACCAGTCAAAAGCATCATAGGCCGCCTGGCGGTAGCGCGGCTCGCCGGTAGCGCGGAACGCTTCGGCGCAGCATTCGACAAGCGCCCCGGCGTCAACCGGCTGCTGGTCGAAGCGCGGCGGAGCGTCGTCGTGGCGTGTAAACCAGCCGGCTTCGGTCAGACGCAGGTTACCGACGGGGTCATAACTGCCCTGAGCATTGCGGGTTTTTTCCAGCAGGAAATCCAGCGACGCTTTCGCGATATTCTTGTAGCGCGGGTTGTCGGGGAATAGGCGAGACGCGGCAAACAGCGCCTGCGGCAGCCGGGCATTGCAGTAGGTCATCTGGTCCTCAAACCAGTGCCAGTTGTCGTCGCAGCAGGAATCGTATTTGTCCGCCAGAGCGCCCGCCAGCAGCCGGACCTGATCATCCGCGATCCGCGCTTCGGCTAGCCCCAGTATGACAAACGCTTTGGCCCGCAGGTAAGTGGGCCGCATGGTCGGCAGTACCGGCAGGGAGCCGAGCAAAAGCCTTTCAGCGATGGCACGGGGCGCGAACGGCGCACCCACGGCATAGGCGACGCCGAGGCCCCAGAGCGTCCGCCCAAACGAATCCTCGCTGCCAACAGAGTCCAGCCAGTGGCCCTGGCTGTCGCAGAAGTTATGGTACTGGCCGGCGCACTCCCCAGACGTGATCGCCGCCCCCTGGGCAAAGTTGAAGCAGGTCCGGGCCAGCCGCTCGTAAAACTGCGGCTGCACACCATCCTGCCAGTAGCGCAGTCCGACAATCAAGCCGCGGGCCTCGTCATCAATGGAGTATCCGTGGCGCGGGTTAGGCTGACAGTCCTCGCAGTGCTGCCAGAGGCCGGTCTCGGTCAGCATGTCTTCCAAATGATCGAAGCGCAGTTCGGTGCGTTTAGTCTGTGTCATCATTGACGAATTTTTCCCCGTTGCCGAAATCATCAAACCCCAGCCGGGGCTGTCATCTCGGAACCGCCGGACTCGGAACCGGGGACGGTGCCCAGACTTCGCCTTCGCGGACCAAGTCATTCAGGCCCGGAATTGTCATCGCATCCATTGCCGCGCGGTGGTTGACCCAGCGCTCATCCAGCATTTCCGTAAACAGCTTTGTGTATTGGATGCCGACGCTCTGCCAGGTCATCGCTCGTCCGTAGTCGTAGGCTCTTTGCCGGGTTTCTGCAAATAAAACATCATCTGTCAGGATGCTCTCAATGATGTCGGACAGCCGGGCGGAGTCGCGGAACGGGTATAAAAAGCCCCGCCCGTCAGCCAGCAGCTCTTCGGCATACAGGTACGGCGTGGATACAATCACTTTGCCGGTCGCCATTGCATAGGCTAGTGTTCCCGAAGTAATCTGATGCGGATTGGCGTAATACGGCGTAATATAGATGTCTGTCGCCAGCAGGTAATCAATCAGCTCCTGGAGCGTCAGGTATTTATCCACAAACTTGACGTTGTCACTGAGGCCCAGCTCTTCGACCTGCTTGACCAGACTTTCGCGATACCATTCGCCTTCTTTGCGCTTGATCACCGGATGCGTCTGCCCTAAAATTAAGTAAATCGCTTTCGGCTCTTTCTTGACGACGTCCGGCATGGCGGCAATTGCGTCTTCAATGCCTTTATTGGGCGAAATCAGCCCGAATGTGGACAGCACGCGGCGACCGCTCAGGCCGAACTTTTCTTTCGCGGCTGTGTCGGCATGAAACGGCGCATTAGGTGCGCCATGGGGAATAAAACGTATCTTGCTCGCCGCAATGCCGTAAACCTCGACCAGCAGCTCTACCGCCTTGTGGGCCATGACGACAAAGCACGAAACGTACTTCTCCATGTCTTCCAGAATGCGCCGCTGCGGCTCAGAGGGATTCGGCAGAACTGTGTGCAGGGTGACGACAACCGGCATGGTGACGGCACGGACCAACTCTAAAATATAGTCGCCGTGGTCGCCGCCGAAGATGCCATATTCGTGCTGGATAGAAAGCAGGCTGACTTTGTGCTTTTCGAGCAGCTTTGCAGCCCGGACATAGTCCGCTTTATTCTCTTTTTCAATCGTGTAAACGACTTTGGAATCGGGATGCGGCTCGTCCGGCGCGGCGTCGTCTACGGCAAAAACGATGGAACGCCAGCCGGTAAGATCGGTGGAGTTCACGACATCAAGCGTAAAGGTCGCAATGCCGCATTCTTTGGGAGGATAGGTCCCGACATACGCGATCTTGTGGCGCTTGGCAAGGTTTGGATAAGCGCTCATGGGTAGTACACCTCCTCGCGCAGACTTCAGGTGCGCGGCAGAAACGGGCGGCTGATTTGCGTCGCTGTCTTGTGATACAATTACAAACAAGGAGAGCAAAAAATTGCGGACAGGCCAATTGTATTTTATTATACCGTTTGGCGCGGGCAGTCAAACGCGCAGCAGGCAAACGAGCAGCCAAATCCCCTCGCCGCCGTCCGCCGGCAGACCGGGCAGCGACGGGGGAGCGCTGCCGCCGGGGTGGGGCAGCAGCCCGCGCAGCACCGCCCAAACCGGGCCAAGCGTCACAGCCAGAGAAATCACGCTGAGGACGGTTCCCGCGATGCTCCAGCCGATCAAAAGCCAGCCGAGCTGCGTTTTGCGCGGGTCATCCAGCATCAAAAAAATCATGCCGGCCGGCAAGCCGACAAACGGGAACAGCATCCCGAGCGCCGCCGCGGCTTTCGGAGCCAGCAGCGACTGCGTGGACGCGGGCCGGATCGCGGCCGCAGGGAGCAGGCCCGCAGGCGACAGACTAGGTGATGGGGAGTTCGGCAGCGCCCCAGGCGCGTTTGCAGAAGACGCGGCCGGCATGGCTTTGAGCGGGCGGCTGCACTGCCAGCAGGTGGTGGAAGTAGGAAAATTGTTTGCGCCGCAGTACAAGCACCGGACGCGCCCGGTGTCCCCCCCGGCTTCAGTCTGAGGCATAATTACTACTCGGGTGAGGGCTTGGCATCAGGGTTCACTGCCGGGGCATCCGGGGAGACTGCCCGCCCGCCCGGAACCGTCGTCTTGCCTAGATTACTGTCGTTCAAGTAAAACAAAACCCCGGCCAGAACAACCACTAGGAGAACAACCGCTGCGACGCGCACCCAGTAGCCGTTCCGCCTGGGCGCGACAACCGGCTCTTCCATGCCGGGTGCCGGGCGGTTGTCTTTGCCGACCGTGTTGAATTTCGGTCCGCCGCCGAGAAAATCCGATTGCTTTTGATCCGCCATAATATAATTAAGATACCCGATGCGCCGCAAAAATCAGCCCGAAAGATCAAGCGCAAATAACTGAAACATTTGCCCCGGCAGACTGTCAAACGAGGTAACACAAGTGCCGCGCGGACCCTGCGCGGAAGAGAGACGACTTTCCATGAACTGGCCCTTCCGGTCACTCCGAATTGTACCGCCCGCCTCGCCCTCTTTTGCCTTGCCGCCAAGCTGTGAAGGCATTGAGCCGCTGCTGCCGCTTTATGCCGACGGCATGGCCCCGCCGGACGAAATGCGACAGGTAGAAGCACACCTGCCGGGCTGCGCGGGCTGCCGCGAGTCGCTTTTCTGGATGCAGGCCACGCACCGCGCGTTGGCGGCGCGTCCGGTCGCCGTTCCTCCGGCTGACCTACATTCGCGCATCGCGGAGGCCATTGCCGCGTCGTCTGCTGCGCCATCCCTGCGTCCGGCCCACTCCTTTACTTTGCGGCCCGCTTACGCCGCCGCGGCGTCTTTGACGGTGCTTGGCGTGATTCTGGGCCACTCGCTGCTGCATTCGCCCGTTCCGAGTGTGTCAACCGTGAACGTCGTCAAGCCTGCGCCGACAATCTCGTCTGTGCCTCCGGTCACACTAAGAGCCAAGAACGTTCTGCCCCGTGCGTCGCGGGTCAAGCCGCATCACGTATTGGTTGCTCGGAATGCCCCCGCCGCCACGACTAAACCCGACGCGGCCAAATCCGTTACCGTCCGCCATGCTCCTGCGCCTATGCCGGTAAATGCCGTCGCTCCGCCTGACCGCGTCGTAGACAACGCGCCTGCTCCGACTCACGCTTCTGAGAAGCTCCCTGTCCCGTCAAAACCCGTTGTGCATCTTCAGGCAGCACTGCCCAAGAATCTGATGGCTTCCGCAAAAGTCCCGCGTGCCGAGACGCGGCACCCTGCGACGCCTGAGCCTCGCATCACCAAGCCGAACGTCGAAGTTGCGATGCTGCCTCGGCATGAAAAAGAGCCGTTTTCTGCTCAGGTGCATATCGGCCCGGCGATTGTGACAATGCCGCCGCCAGCAACAGTCAAGACCGCGTCCTTCACAGCGGCCTCCGGCGGTCTTCTTGCCGGGGTCAAGGCCTATGCCATAGCAATGTCTACTGTTGCCCCTGGAAAAACCTCTTTAATGGAGCGTCAAATCTCGCGAGGGGGAACGAACGCGATGCAGGCTCTCGATCATGACGAGCATTTCGCCTATGAAGACGCCATTCATCTACCGTCGTCACCGTAATATATTTTGGGAATTAATGAACTTATTGGGCGGGTCTGGCGTATGAACTGATTGAACGGCAGCCCGTCCTGCTTTTTGCTGCCTGCTTCTGGGTCAGGGCACGACTTCATTTTTCGTACAGAAAGGCAGTGTAACCATGTTACGACCCGGCAAACGAGCTGGCCTTACCCAAGCGTTTACTTTGATTGAGCTGCTCGTCGTCATCGCCATCATCGCGATTCTCGCCGCCATTTTATTTCCCGTCTTTCAGAAGGTCCGCGAAAATGCCCGCCGCACCGCCTGCCTCTCGAACCAAAAGCAGCTCGGCCTAGCCTTTGTCCAGTACAGCCAGGACTCGGATGAGCTGATGCCGTCCGCGATCAAAGGAACCGCCGGCGTGGGCATCTTAGGCGGCTGGAGTTACTACTCGACCTTCGGCACCTCAACCACACCCGCCGTGTTCGATGTGGCTCAGGGAAGCATTTACCCCTATGTGAAAAGCAAGGGCGTGTATGTCTGCCCGGATGACAGCGCCGGCCAGACTGCCGGCGAATCCTACGAATATAGTTCCTGTGCGGCGCAGTATTCCGCAGTGGGGACAGCTCTTGCGATGGGCAAGAGCCTGAACCAGGTTGATAATCCTTCCGGCACGCTTCTGCTGACGGAAGAAGCGGCGACGGGCGGCTCCAGCTCGACCAACGACGGTTACTTTCTCTTTAACGCCGACAACATCGCCCTGCGGCACAACGGCGGGGCCAACATGCTTTTCATGGACGGACATGCTAAGTATTCTCTGCTTGACAACACGGGAACAACGGCCATTTCGCCGGGAGCGAACACAAAAGTTTATAACCTGCAAGACGGGCTTGACCTGAACAACACTCAGAACGTGCCGCTCCCCGCTCCGGGTACTGCCACTCCGGGAACCGGGATCTGCTCGAATTAGGCACTCTCGACTACAAGCCAAGTGAGTTCCACTTGCGTTCCGATGAAAGGATTTTACTTTGCACTACTTAACCCAAACACGAAAAAATACGGCTTCTCGCCAAGCATTTACTTTAATCGAATTGCTCGTCGTCATCGCCATTATCGCAATTCTCGCTGCCATCCTTTTCCCTGTCTTCCAGAAAGTCCGCGAGAACGCCCGGCGAGCCGCCTGCTTATCCAACGAAAAGCAGCTTGGGCTGGCTGTCATCCAATACACGCAGGATTACGACGAGCGTATGCCAAGCGTCGCTTCAGGTGGCGGGGCAGGAAAAGGCGAGGGGGCGCTGGGCGGCTGGATGTATTACACCAACTTCAGCAACACAGCCGCTGCGCCGCTGACATTCGATCCTACCCAGGGCAGTCTCTACACTTACATCAAAAGCAAAGGTGTTTATCTTTGCCCGGATGACAGCATTGGACAGACCAGCGGAGACACCTACGCGATCAGCTCCTGTATCGCCGCCCTCACCCGTGTTAATGGGATTGAAGCGGGGAAATCCAATGCACAGATTGACAATCCTTCCGGGACGTTGCTGTTTTGCGAGGAAGCCAGCAGCAATCCCAGCAGTACCGGCACCAACGATGCTTATCTTCTAAACGATCAAAGTGCAGTTGTTGTCGGAGCCGTGGGCGATCATATCTCGCTGCGTCATAACGCCGGGTCCAATATGCTTTTTGTTGACGGCCATGCCAAGTATTACATTTTAGACACGACCAATCCTTCGACGTTTAGCACGGGAGCGGACCAGAAAGTATACAACTTGCAGCGCGGCGCGGACGTGAATGACAATGTCGGCGGCGACCAAAATCTTTGTAAAGGCTGAAGCGCTTCTTGTATTTCTGTGTTTCTGTACGCGCTCCCGTCACCAGTTGGGTGATTGGGGGCGCTTTTTTCATGCCGGGAACTGCCGGCAAGCCGCCGTGTGTTATGGCTCCGTAGAAAGCAAGGCTTATGACACTGTATCTGCGGCGGCGGGCCGCGTTCTCGGCGGGCTTCCGGCAGCCGCCGCTCGGCGACACAGGGCGTGGGCATGACTATTTGGTAGAAATGACGGTGGGTGGGCAGATTGACCCGAGGACCGGCATGGTCATCAACATCAAGGACGTGGATGCCGTGCTGAAAGCGCAGGTCGTCGGCCCGCTGCACGGCAGGCTGCTCGACGATGAAGTGCCGCTCCTGCGCGGGCTGCTCCCGACGCCGGAGAACATTGTCCAGGCTTTATGGGATCCCTGCGCGTCCGCCCTGCCGGCCCTGGGCCGCTTGACCCGGCTGACGCTCTGGCCCAGCAGCAGGCTTGAAGCCAAGCTCTCCCTGACGCCACCCGAAGAGGAAACCATGCCGAAGAAACCGCTGCTGACCGTGACGCGCACTTATGATTTTTCGGCTTCCCATCGCTTGCATTCGGAAGCACTGTCGGACAGCGAAAACGCGGAAATCTTCGGCAAGTGCAACTGGGAAAACGGCCACGGGCATAACTACGAGATTGAAGTGACGCTGGCCGGCGACCCCAACCCGCGCACCGGGCAGCTTTGGGACGGCGCTTGCCTCGATAAAATCGTGTCGGAAGAAGTTCTGGTTCCCTATGACCACAAGCACCTGAACTATGATGCTCCCGATTTTCGCAGCTTGAACCCGACGTCGGAAAACCTGACCAAAGTGATCTGGGACAACCTATCCCGCCGCCTGAGCACCGAAGACTTGGGCGAGGCGCGTTTGTACCGGGTTGCGGTCCGGGAGACCCCGCGCAACTACTTTGAATATTTTGGCGAGTAGTCGCCCAGAAAGACCCTTCACCGTGAGCCAACTGTCGCAGTCGGAACTGCTGGAACTCAAATCGCTGGAAGCGCGTCCGCCGCGTGAAGCCGCGCCGCCTGCTGAGAATGCAATTGCCCGGCCTACACAGGAAAAGGCCGAGGCGATTTACCGGGAAATGCTGGCGTTTGTCGGGGAAGACCCGGCCCGCGAGGGTCTACTTCGGACGCCGCACCGGGTTGTCGAATCTCTGAAGTTTTTGACGCGCGGCTACGAACAGAATGTCCAGACGCTGCTGAACGGCGCGATCTTCCACGAAGACTACGATGACATGGTGCTGGTCAAAGACATCGAGTTTTACTCGCTCTGTGAGCACCATATGCTGCCGTTTTACGGCAAAGTCCATGTCGCGTACATCCCCAACGGCAAAATTGTCGGCCTGTCCAAAATCCCGCGCCTTGTGGACATGTTCGCCCGCCGGCTTCAGGTACAGGAGCGTCTGACAACCCAGATCGCGGAAGCGCTGGAAGAAGCCTTGCAGCCGCTGGGCGTCGCGGTGGTTGTCGAGGGCGCTCACATGTGCATGCTCATGCGCGGCGTCCAGAAGCAGGAGGCCAGCATGGTCACGTCACACGTCATGGGCGCGTTCCGCTCCGACCGCGCCACCCGCCAGGAGTTCATGGCCCTTGTCAACGGCAAAGGCTAATCGGCATCAGGTCATTGAAACTTAGATCTGTAAGAATAACAGTTTTTGGCATAATTTTTGCAATAGCTTAATTCATGTCAATCGCGCTTGAACCACGTCTGCCTGCCTCGCATTCCTCAAGTACGACAAGCCGGCTTAATTTGGGTTATCTGGACGGCCTGCGGGGTGGGGCGGCTGCGTTTTTCAAGAAGCGGGCGCGGCGTATTCTGCCTGCCTATTATCTCGGACTGGCTCTCTCGCTGCTGCTGGATTCCTTTCTGATTGGCAAAAAGACAGGGGATTTGGGATAACACGCTGCCCGTAACTTGGAAGAGCATCGGCGTTCATTTGGCGCTGCTGCAGAACTTTTCGGTGCATGAGTTCAGCACGATCAACTACCCTTTGTGGTCGCTGAGCCTGCCTTTGAGCGCCCGTTCATGTCTAAGCCCGCCCCGAAGACGGAACAGCAGGCGGAAGTCGCTGCCGTCATCAACCCCGCGCTTTAATCTTCTCGCTCCAGTCTTTGAACCGGGGAACCATCTGCGATTTGTGTTTGTTCTTCCAGCAATGCACAGCGCTTGCGGCCAACAAGTGCCGAGAAGGAAGTTCACTATGAGCGCTGCCCCCGCTGTTTCCACTGCGGAGTTTGATACGCAGGTTTTGGAGTCTGAAGTCCTTGTTCTGGTGGATTTTTGGGCGTCCTGGTGCAATCCATGCCGCCTAATTGCGCCGGCAGTGGATGCCGTCGCTGCCGAGTTTGCCGGACGCGCGAAAGTGCTGAAGCTTGACGTGGACGAGAACCCGGAAATTGCCGGACGTTATAGTGTCCAGAGCATCCCGACCCTGCTGTTCTTTAAGGGCGGCCAGAAGGTCGGTGAGCTTGTTGGCGGACAGACCACGCGGCAGACAATTGAAGCCGCGTTATCCGAGCATTTTGACTAACCCGAATACTTTGACTAACCCGAATATTTTGACTGATATATCACACTAAGGAGTTTTCTATGAGCAACGCCCTTGCCGTCAAAACGGCTGATTTTGAGAAGGAAGTCCTTCAGTCCGAGGTTCCCGTCCTGGTGGACTTCTGGGCACCCTGGTGCCCGCCCTGCCGGGCTATCGCGCCGACGCTCGACGTTGTCGCGCAGGAGTTTGATGGCAAAGCCAAGATCGTTAAGGTAGACGTGGACGATGAGCCGGAAGTGGCTGCCCGCTACGGCGTCAGCTCCATCCCGGCCCTGCTTCTGTTCAAGGGCGGCGAGCAGGTCGGCCAGCTTGTCGGTGCTCACCCGAAGTCTACGATTACGACGCTGATCACCAAAGCGCTCTAATAACCCGCCAAAAAGCCCCGCTTCACGAAAGTGAAGCGGGGCTTTTCTGTGTCTAGCGGGTTTGCAGCGGAGGCGGCTGGCCGAAGCCCTGGTTGTGGACCGTCTCGCGGCTGTCTGGGTCCGAGGTCGGCGGTCGCAGAACTTTGAATGGGTACGCGCTGCGGCCATCCTGGTAGCCGGTCACGCCGTAGACTGGATAGGGGGCATCGCGGGTCACGGTCCAGGCGGCGGGGTTAGCGGCATCCGCCGTGTCTTTGCTTGTCTTCAGGCTGCGGACATAAGCCGTCAGCGCCCACCGCTCGGCGGGCGTGGTCCAGTGGCGGAAGCCCGGCATCTTACCCTGGCCCATCGTGATATGCCAGAACATCGCGCCGTCGCTGATGTGCTGCACCAGGTTGGACGCCAAATCCGGCGGATGCGGCACTAAATACTGGCCGACAGTGCCGTAGCCGTAGCCGCCGGGGTTGTGGCACTGGACGCAGCGGTTGTCAAACAAAATCTGGCCCGAGCGCACCAGGCGCGACCCCTGCGGCAGCGGGTTCTTCAAGAGGTTCACGGACGCGGGAGCCGGCTCATAGCGGGCGTTGTCCGATAGGTTTGGCGGCGGCAGTACCGGCTCTTTGGGCGGGTACGTCGTGAAGTAGGGGCCGACCGGCCTCGCGTCTTTCGGGTCGGTGTCGCCCGGCGAGGTCACACGCGCTCCGTAGGCATAGGACGCGACTGCCTTGCCATCCGTCGGCGTCAGGGCTGTGCTTGCCGAAACGGAGTCCGCAGGAGGGGCGGCCCGAGGCGCGTCCAGGGGGGTGTAGTCCGGCTGGCGGTACATCTGGTTGCCGCAGCCGCTGAGCAGCAGCGCCAGCGGCCCGGTCAGCGCCAGGAAAATCGTCCGGGTCACTCAAAACTCCTTGCATCACGGCGGACATCAGTCGCGCCGGCCTCTCGGCAAAAACTCTCGGCCTGGTTCGCTTTCTCCACCGTCGCGCAATGCGCGGCAATGCCGATCAGGCCTTCCGAGATGCGCGGGTCATAGACTTTGGACCGCCACGACGGCAGGCGCATCTCAAACAGCGCTGCGAAGAATGTGCCGGCAAGCGCGAACAGCATCATCATTTCGTAGGCGATAATCGCAATCGGCGGGGCCGCCGAAACCGGCTTGCCGCCCACCCGGATCAAGTACAGCTCCGCCGTGCCGGACGCCAGCGCAATGCCGAACGCAATGCCGGTCAGCGCAAAGCCGACCGTCAGCAGCGGCAGCCGGATCGGGCTGCGGTCGGCCTCTAAAACACCTTCCGGGAACGGCACCGAGGAGATGACCATCAGCTCCTGCGAGGACGTATTCCCTTCGCGTTTCAGCCGCTCCAAGGCATTCGCCGCTTGATCCAGTTCCTCAAACAACCCTAAAACGGTTGTTTCCGAACGAGTGCCTGTAAATACTTCTGCCATTGCAATCCTATCCTAACTTAGCCGATGGCCTCTTCGCGGACCGAAACCGGGACGGAGACGCCGCCAACATGCTCAATGCCTTCCGCGTGTTCGCCTTCCCGGTATTCCCACATGGAGACAATCGGGATAAACTTGGTCAGCAGGGTGTACAGCGTTCCAAACAGGCCGTAAGCGCCAATCGTGATCGTAATGTCCGGCCAGCCCGGCGTGTAGCTGCCCCAGGTCAAGCGGTTATGCGCCACGCCCGGAATGACGACCAGGATGCGCTCCGAGAACATGGCGATATTGACGCCGACGCCGACCGCAAGCATCGCCCACGGAGAGCGCCGGAACTGCTTGAACGCCAGGCAGACAACCGGCACGATGACCGCGAAGATCGGCAGCAAAACCAGAACTCTTCCGTAGCCGCCGAACAGGAAGTTCACATAGTTCTCGTGATCGGGGTCCCGCGAGAACCAGTCCGACCAGATGTCGCTGCCGAAGAAGTACACCCAGAACAGCGCGATAAACAGCAGGACCTTGCCGATGTTGTCAAAATGCTGGGGCAGAATGTACTGCTCCAAGTGGAACACCCAGCGCAGTAGGCACATCACGACGCAGCACGCGCCGGCCCCCGACAGCAGAGCGCCGCAGACAAAGTACGGGGCAAACACGTTGGAGTGCCAGCCCGGAACCAGGCTCATGCCGAAGTCCCAGCCGACAATCGTGTGCAGCGAGACGAACACCGGAATGATCATCACCGTCAAAATGCCGAACAGCACTTTCAGCCGCCGCCACTCCCGGTCAGTCCCGCGCCAGCCCAGTGCCAGCACCGTGTACAGCAGCCGTCGCCAGCCGAAGGTCCGCTCCCGCAGGGTCGCAAAGTCCGGCACGATGCCGGAGAACCAGAAAATGACGCTCGTGATTAAATACACGCCAAGCGCCGTCGCATCCCACACCAGCGGGCTTTTATAGTCCGGCCAGAGCTGCCGCTCGTTGGGGTAGGGCACCATCCAGAAGAAGACCCAGTTGCGCCCGATGTGCAGCAGCGGGAAGATACCTGCCACGGCCAGAGCGCAGACCGTTAAAGTCTCCGCCAAGCGGGTTAGCGAGCGCCGCCACCCGGCGTGGAGCAGGCGCAAGATCGCGGAGATCATTGTCCCCGACAGCGCAACGCCGGCCCAGAAGACAAAGTTTGCGATGTCCAGGCCCCAGTAAACCGGCCGGTCCATGCCCCAGACGCCCATGCCCTGATAGATCTGCCAGCAGAACGTCAAAAACGCCGCGCCGAACACCGAGCCGAAGAAGCCCAGCACAGCCCACCAGCGCCAGCCCGTTTTCAGCACGGGGTCGGTCAAATCCGTGTTGACCTGGGCGGCAGGCGGGATCGGCAGGTAGCCTGCCGACGAGGTTTCGATCAGCGGGATTTCCCGCTGCGTCTCCTGAAATTTGTCAAGCTCTCGCTCAATCAGTGCCATTTCGAGTTGCCTTCTCTAGTATTGCGTCCGAACACTACGCTGGGAAATTAGGCCTCCCAGAGAGGCGGGTCTTCCACCATGACGGTGACTGTCGAGTTTCCCATCTTCCGCTCGGCCCGGCGGGTCCGCTCTTTTGTCGTGCCCCACCAGGACATCAGCGGGAAGAAACGTCCGGCGACTAAATAGGTCAGCACGAACATCGCGCCCACGCCGATGAACGTGACGACGCTGGAAAGCGTGGGCAGCAGCGGCGCATTCCCATACTTCGGCGCGAAGACCGGCATCATGTTCGTGTCAAGCTGGCAGGCGGTTCCAATCAGCACGCAAATGCTGATTCCACACAGCGCCCAGGGTTTCCTGCGAAAGAACGGGGTCAGGTTGCCGAAGATCGGGATCGCCGCGCAGCCGACAATCGACAGCAGGGCTAACACAGGAACCTTGAACGTGCGGCTGTCCTGGATCAGCCACTCTTCCGGGATATGCCCGTACCACGATGTCAGAAAGTCGCAGATACGGAAGTAGGTCCAGACCAAAGCCAGCCCGACCATCATTCGGCCCAGATTGTCGTACTGCTTTAGAGTGAAAAAGCCGAGCAGCCTGCGGCCAATCACAGTCATAATCAGAACCGCCGATGCCAGCGCCGCCAGCAGGCAGGTCATGATATATTCCCCGCCAAAGATGCTGGACTCCCAGTTCCGAGCCGCCGCCAGCTCAAAGTCCCAGCCGAGGATCGTCTGAGAGCCAACAAATGACGTGATAATCATCACGACCAGAACGCCTTCCGCCCGGCGCAGCACCTGCCACTGGCGCGACGTGCCGCGCCAGTTCCCGGCGAGCCGCCCATACAGCTTGCTTTGCTTTGTTCCGGCACCGGCCCTGTCCCGCAGCATCGCAAAGTCCGGCAGAGACGTCAGGTAAAGCAGCGCCCAGCCGGCAAAGTAGCCCGTGAGAACAGCCAGCGAGTCCCAGACAAGTGGGTAGGCATCCCTCATGTGCCAGACTTTATCAGTGTGTACCCCCATCCCCAACATGTAGATCTCGTGGCGGCCCATCATCAGCACCGGCAGCAGCAGCACCATCCAGAGGCCGAACAGAGAAGCAATGTCCAGCATCCGGTTCAGCGGGTAACGCCACGCCGCATGAGTGATCCGCAGGATGGCCGACACCGCGACAAGCGCCTGGCTGATGCCGACCCAGTAAAGTACGGAGACTGTTGATGTCTGCCAAAAGCCCGGCTGACTCTTTTCGATCCCAAAAGCCAGAAGCCAGGCAACAGCGCCGACCAGCACCAGGGCAAAACAGACGATGCTCGCCAGCAGAAGCCCCGGACCGCGCCGCTTGTGCGCGTCGCCCAGTACCAGCCGCAGTGGCTCGGACGCAGCGGCCTCAAGCGCGATCTGGCGCGGCGATCTCAAAGTGCTTTCGTTGTCAAACACTGGCTCCAGCCTCCGTTCCCGCTGTATTTGCTTCTTCGTCTACGGACTTCAGGTACACGACGGCAGGAGAAACGCCGAGGTCTTCCAGCAGCCGGAACCGGCGCGGGTCGTTCCACTGTTTCGCCACGCTCCAGCGGTCGTCTTTGACATCGCCGAATGTGATGGCTTTCGGCGGGCAGGCCTGAGCGCAGGCGGTGGTAAACTCATCGGGTTCCAGATCCCGGTACTCCGCGCCGGCCTTTTCCTCGGCCCGGCGGATGCGCTGGACGCAGAAGGTGCATTTCTCCATGACGCCCTTCTCGCGCACCGTCACATCGGGGTTCAGGTGCTGGTTCAGCGGCACATCCCAGGAATGCTCGAACCAGTTAAACGCGCGGACATCATACGGGCAGTTGTTGCCGCAGTAGCGGGTGCCGACGCACCGGTTATAGACCATCGCATTCAGGCCTTCCGGGTTGTGGTACGTCGCATACACCGGGCAGACCGGCTCGCACGGCGCGTTGTCGCAGTGCTGGCACAGGATCGGCATGAACCGAGCTTTGACATTTGGGTAGGAACCTTCCCAGTAGCGCTCCACGCGAATCCACTGGTGCAGGCGACCCTGATGCGCCTGTTGTTCGCCGACGACCGGGATATTGTTCTCAGCGGCGCACGCCGCCTCGCAGGCATGGCAGCCAGTGCAGCGGTCCAAATCAATGATCATGCCCCACTTGCGGGTGCGATGATCCCCTTCTACGTCAGCGATATAAGGAGAAGCCTTGCGTTCCGACTGGCCCTCGCCGCCGCTGCTCGGGCCGCCGGCTCTTTCTTTGTTGAGTTCTTCTGCGTCTGGCATTCTGCATCTTTCTACTACATGACCTACCTCACCGCTTTGCTGTGGTCCTCCCTAAAGGGAGGATACAGAGAGGACAAAAGGCGTTGCTTCTTTGTTTCTAATCTTCCCTTTAGGGAGGACCCTGCGAAGCAAGGTGGTAGGTTCCTAATTTGCGCCGGGAGCTTCCCGTGCCGGGTTGTCCTGCTGCGTCTCGCCGTTTTTGCTGGGCGGCGCAAGGACGGACTGGTTTTCCGCGGACGGGCCTTCCACTTTATGCGCGGTCTTCCATTCTTTGGCCGTCGTGTGGATCAGGTTCATCACTTCCGCCGGCTCCGCGCCGCCGGGCCGGTCCTGGGCCAAAACAAGCGTCGTGTTATCGTTGTAGTAGCCGCTCTTCGCGCTGGCAACTTTGGTCAGCGTCACCTGCGTCGTGCCGTAAGCGAACGCTCCGGTCTGCGGATCGGTAGTCGGTGCGAGAATTGCCATCGGGTTCACGCCCCGGCCCATCGCATTGCGTCCGTAAACCGCGTGGCCCTGACCAATCGGCATGGCGACCGCGCCGGGGTGGATGCCAGGGAAGGGGACCGCCAGAACATCAATGCTGCCGCTCGGCGAAGATAGCCGAACCAAGTCGCCGGTGCGGATGTCCAAGCTGTGAGCGACTTCCATGTTGATCTCTACCCACGAGTTCCAGACCGCCATCGTCATCGGGTCCGGCACTTCCTGCAACCAGCCCAAGTTTGCGTGCCGCCCGTCAGTATAGTAGATATGCGGGTAAAGCTGCAAAGAGAACGTCCCGGCTTTTGCCGCCGGAGCCGCAGCCACCGCCGCCGAGGTCGGCGCGGCTGCAACAGCCGTAGGAGCAGCAGCTTGAGACCAAAGGCCGCCCATTGAAAGTACGCTGACCCAGTTGGTGTCGTTCTCCGTCGTCGTGGCGGCAAGATCGGCCTGACCGATGCCCGCCCAGGTCTTGCGGACCGCCGCACGGCCGTCGGCATCCGCGACAGGTTTGCCGGCACGTTTTGCCAAATCTGCCAGAAGGTCGCTGAGGGGCCGCGTGTCCCACCACGGCACAAACGCCGCCGCGTTGTCCTGCACCTGCCCGTGACCGTCGACAAACTGCGGGTCAATGATCGGCTGGCGCACGGTCGCCATGCGCGTTCCCGGCGGAATGACCGGCGGAATATGGTCGCCCCAGTCTTCCAGGAACGACCGCGTCGGCAGGACAATATCGGCATAGGCCGTCGTTTCGTCCTCAAAGAGTGTCAGCGCCGCGATCATCGGCACTTTGGCCGTCGCCGCCGCGAAGCCAACAGAAGTCGGCAGCGTAAAGACCGGGTTCGGCTGGCCGACAATCAGGAGTGCGCCGACCTGCCCGGCGTTCATGGCCTGCACAAGCTGCTGAATGCCCTTCAGCCCTGACGTCTGGGCGTTGACTGCCGGAAGCGGCAGCGCCGAGGTGCCAAACCCAACGCACTGGCTCTTAACTTGGGCGTTCAGCGCTTCTACGGCAGTAAATGCCGCCGTTGGATTGGCTGACGACAGCAGACCGTTGCCGGCGACGGCCACGGCGCGTGTCCCGGCACCCGTAAAGAGCTGAGCGACTTCCTGAAGCTGCGCTTCGGTCAAGCCTGTTGCCGAAGCATACTCAGTCATGGACGCCGACGGGTTGGACGCGGCAGCGCTGATCGCCTGGGCGACGACCGCTTCCGTGCCGGGGTTGCAGGGCAGCCACAAATCGGCTTTCGCCGCTGTCATGCTCATGCGCGGACCAACGTAGATAAACTTGCCATGCTCGCCCTGCGCCCGGCGCGGCCCCTGCCGGAACTCGCCGTACAGCCGCCCGTAATAGACAGGCGACGGCCACGCTTCCAGAAAGTCACCGCCGAACGACACAATGACATTGGCTTGATCTAATTGATAAGCAGGCAACTGATCGCGCCCATAGACTGCCTTTGCCGCCGCCCGCCAGGGGGCGTCATCCAGCAGGGAATACGAGTAGACCGTGCCGCCGACTTTAGCCGCGAACTCATTTAAAAGCCGCGTCTGGGTCGGGCTGCTGCCGAACTCCTGCGCGTCCGCCAAGATCGCCACTTTGCCGGGCGCAGCGCCGAGGCCCGCCGCGATTTTCGCCATCGCTGTTTCCCAGTCGATCTGGGTCATGGAGATTTCGGTGATCTGGTCCCGGCCATCCGGCGGATTAGAGTCTTTAGGCCGGTCTAGGACAACCATGTCGGCTCGCTTCGGGTGCAGCAGGGGCTGGCGAACGCGGTCTGGGTTGTAGAGATGCTGCAGAGCCGCCTGCCCACGGGCGCAGCTTGCGCCCATGCTGACGGGGTGGGCGGGGTTGCCTTCAATCTTCAGCGCCCGTCCGCTCATCGTCCGCACGAGCAGGCCGCAGCCGGCGGGGCACATCTGGCAGACCGTCGCGAAATACTGCGGGACGCCGTCCATCAGGCCGTCAGGTTGGTTGACATAGGGGTAAATGCGGTTGTCATAGCCGCCGTAGGTGCCCAAAACTTCGGCGCGGTACTGGCCGGGGTTGTAGCGTGTCAGCGGCCGGCAGCCCGTCGCGGCGACGGCGCTTCCGACAACGCTGAGCTGAATAAACTTTCGCCGGCTGATCTCGGTCATAAACGCAAATCTCTTCTAAAGTCTTCTTGTCAATGCATGGAACTGGAGTCCTACGCTGTGGGGCGAAGCGCCGAATGTCCGCCTCGCGGGCAAAGATTTAAGGTTACGGCAAGGAGTTCTTATTCTGCTCTTTCTCCACGCAGGTGGAGACTAGGCGTCTTCACCCCACAGCGTAGAACTTCAGGTCCACGCTTCTTTCCGGTTGCTCGCTCTTAATAATGGCAGGTGTAACAGTCCACCGATGCCTGGTACGGCTGGAACTTCTTTTCGTACTGCCGGTGGCAGGTAATACACCAGCCCATGTTCATGTGGATTGGCTGGTAAACAACGTACATCGAGCCGACATTGCCGTGGCAGGTCGCGCAGGCGATCCCCGCCCCGACATGGGCTGAGTGAACAAAGTGGACATAGCCCGGCTGCTGGTTGACCCGCACCCAGGGCACGGACTGTTTAGCCAAATAATACTGCCGGATCCGCGCAATCTGCGGGTGCGTGATGGAAATGTTCTTGTGGCAGCCCCAGCAGACTTCCACCGGCGGGTAGTTCGCATAGCGCGAGGTCGCCGCAGTCCAGTGGCAATAAGCGCACGGAATGTGCAGCTCATTGACATGGACATGGTGGTAGAACGCGATGGGCTGGGTCGGACCGGGAGCGCCGACCCAGTTGGTCTTGCGCTCATGGCTTGTTTCCGGCCAGAAGAAGGCCAGACTGAGGAGCGCCAGCAGGGCGACGCTTGCCACAGCGGATAGTCGGATTAATAAAAGGCGGCTCACGCCAGAATGTCCCTTTTCTAAAGATTGCCGTTCAGGACACAAAATGCCCCGGCGGGGGAGAACAATATGCGAAGATGAAATGAACGAGAACGGACGCAGAGTACAGGCCATTCGTTCCTGCACCGCGCCGCTCTGTTGATGGCACTATTATAGCAGGATTTATTGCGAAAAAGTTTGATATTGTGAAACATTGCACAAGCAAAATTTTCAGGGAATATTCGGGTACAATGCCGACACTATGGACGATTTCAACCCGCGCCAGTTGATCACGCTCTGCGCCGTCTTTATCGGCTTTCATGTGCTGGCCGTGCCTTCTTTCCTGTGGGCCATGCGTCACCGCCAGTTTGCCGGGCGCGAGCAGAAGGAATGGAATTTAGAAGCGGAGTCGCCGGAAGCGCCGATCCTGCCGGCCCAATCTGCCCCGCTGCCGATAAAAGCGCAGGTTTTGCTGGCCGTTCTTAGCATTCTAGCCGTGATGATGCTGGGCGCAGTCGTTTTGACCCTGGTTGTGGCACTACACGCGACGGCGCATCCGGCCACCGGTACGCCCCAATTCTAGTCAGCCCAATTTTTTTGTTTCAGCTTCACTTTTTAGAGGAGATTCGTTATGGTCATCATGCAGGGGGCCGATACCTGGTTCTGGTTTTGGATGGCAATGCTGATTTTAGGCGCACTGACTTTGGCGACCTGGTACTATGTGATTATCGGGCGTGACCGTCCGACACGCAAGCAGCGGCGCGGCGCGGAAACTGTCGAGCGCTATGGCACAATTGAAGAAGACCGCTCGCCGACGCCCAAGTTTTTGATGTTTACCTATATCGGCGTCGCCGTCTGGGCCGTGGCGTATGTCATCTGGACCGGCATCAACGGAATTGGAATGTAGAACGGCCTCGGAATTTAGGAAGACGACTCTTAGGAAGACAGCTATGGCAAATGATCTGGTGCGCTGGGGTGGCCTCGACAATGACGGCTACCGAGAACGGCACGAAACCGACACAGTGGATGATAACGAGCAGTGGGACTTGCCGCCGGACCAGCCGCGCCCCCGGAGCGATAAGAACTTCAGCTCCATGCGCCGCCGCCGGTCAGGCCACGCCGCAGATAACGCCGACAGGGACGCCGAAGATGCCCGCAGCCGTGGTGACAGGGACTTCGCCTTTACACGCGAGGGCGACGCCGCCGACCTGCGCCAAAGCCCGTGGGACTGGGGCGACTTTCGGACCTGGGCGATAATTGTCGGCATGTGCGTCGGCGTCTTTTTGTTCACGGCGTTTGTTTACTTTATGCCGCATGGCCGGCACGCGCAGAACGACGGCGCGGAGCCGGTGCCGCAGATTCGCGTTTACTAGCTTTTAGGAAGACTTTCTATGGCCGCATTTTCCTCCGTGTTCAGCTCGCTGCAAAAAATCCTGGACCCGCCGGCCCAGCCGACGCGCCTGATCGTTGACCACCGCGTTCGCCTGTTCGCGGCTCTCGGTGCAGGCGCGATTAGTGCGGGTGTGTTCCTAGTGGGTTACTACTTGACGCTTGGCCTGCTGCCGTCGGCGTTTGCCTACCCGACAACGGAGTACCCGGTCTCGGCTTGGGCGCACCGAATGGACCTTGCTCAGTTTTTAGGCTCATTTTTGTACCCTCCGCTGCCGTCGCTGCTGACCTGGTGGATCGGCTTCCTCGCGCTTGGCGGGCTGCTGACGAGTATTGGCCTGGTCCATTCCATTCTGCTGGCCTGGTCGCTGTCCAAAGACAGTCCGCTGAAGGGCGTCGTCAACGGGGTGGCACTGTTCCTCGGCCTCGGTTTTTCGCTGACGATTGCAAACGGCGTGCATCCTGCCATCATGCGGAACACGTTCCCCGACACCGGCCTCTTTTTGATCGGCTGGTCGTCGTGGGCGACGTTCCAGTTGTTCGTCCTCTGCGTCCTCTACGGCAGTGTCCTCAGCGCCCTTTATATGCGCTTCACTGCCAAATCGTGATCTGTTCTTAAATTGTAGGGGCGCTGCTTGCCGCGCCCCCTGTCCTGTGCCGATACTGCTAAAAACCACCATGAAACTGCCTTTTCTTTTTCCTGTCCTACTTTTGGCGTCGCTTCCGCTTCTAGCCTCCCCCGGTTATCCCCAAGCGGTTCCGCCAATACGGAGCGAAGCGCCTGCTTCGACCTACGAGCTGACAGTCGTGTGGCTGGTGGACACGAACCCGCGCAAGTGTATCTTCACACTGGGTGGCATGTTGGGATACAGCTCCGTTGCTTCATTAGAAAGTGGCGTCGCGGAACTCCCGCCTGGCTCTACTCTCCGCTGGGCACCAGGATGCTCGGAACTCGGTGATGATCCTCTGCGATCCCAACCTGCTGTTGCAAATCTCAAGGCTTGTTGTGCGAAAGCGAGAATTAAGTTCGTCCTCATTCCTGCTGGCTAGAGCAGAGCGTTTACAAAACGCTTCCGGTGACTTCGCGCAGTGTATGGCAGAGGTCTACCGACGCTTCAATTTCTTCCCGGCGGATGGACACGCTCTCGACGTTCACGCCGATCGGCACCTCACTGGTCCCAACTGCCTCCAAGACACGCGACAGATTGGACGCGCAGGCTTTCAGCGACTCCGTCAGCGGCGCGTTTGACGACAAAATCCTCTGCTCTGTTTCCGCCGGAATGGAGATGCCGAGCCATTTCATGAACTCCAAAGTTGCCGCGCCGCCGCAGGGCGTGAACGTCAAAATGATGCGCTGCGGATTTTCCCCGCGTTCGCGGCAAAGACTGGCGTAGTCTTGAAGAAGCTGAATAGTAGCGTCCGGCGCATAGACCGCCTGCGAAACAAAATACCGGCAGCCTGCCTCCGTCTTCGCCAGCAGCCGCTCGCTTTCGCTGCGTCCTGGCCGGTGCCGCTCCGGGATGACCACGCCGCCCACCGTGAAGCCGCACGGATGGCGTGACGCTTCCTGGATCGCCTGCGGCAGCGCAATCCCGCTTGTCCCTGATCCTGAAGCCGCTCGCCCGACCAGCGAGAGACAGCGCGGACCGCTCTCAGTCTGACATGTCTTCTCCAGCCATGCCTGCCACTGGGCTTCGTTCATCGCGGCGACGCTCTTGTAGCAGATGACATCTCGGCCGGCTGTAATTCCCAATATCTGCGAGTATGTTCGTGCTTCCAGCGTCGGCAGAAACGGAAAAGGGCGCGGCTGCCGGGTGCGCTCGCTTTCATCCTGAACGTCATAGACCACCAGCCCGTCGAGGTCCAGCCCTGCCGTTCGTGCCGCCAGCCGGGAAGCGGCCCGCTCGACCCGCTCTGGGGCGGCATCAGCGCGGGGCGGCGTCGTGCCATACAAAAAGACAAACCGGCGCGGGTCGCCCAGAGCGTCTTGAAGGCTCATAGCATCAGTCCTTCCTGTTAGCTGTAATCAGCTTGACCGTAACCAGCAAAAAGCCGGGGCATCCAATCTGGATACCCCGGCTTTTATAGACTGCTTAGTAGCGGTCGCTGCCGCCGCCGTAGCCGCCGCGGTCACCACCGCGTCCGCCGCCACCGCCGCTGCGTCCACCGCCACCGCCGCCGCCACTACCGCCGCCGTAGCTTCCGCCACCGCCGCCATAGCTGCCGCCACCGCCGCCTCCGCCGTAACCACCACCGCCGCCACCACGGCTGCCGCCACCGCCGCCTCCGCCTTCACGCGGGCGGGACTCGTTGACGACCAGAGCGCGTCCGCCGACATTGCGGCCATTGATGGCGGCAATTGCCTGCTGCGCTTCGTCTTCGGTCGCCATTTCGACAAACCCGAAGCCGCGAGACTGGCTGGTGTAGCGGTCCGTAACAACCTGCGCGGAGGCGACATTGCCGGCCTCGGCGAACAAGTCATGCAGTTCCTGGTCGGTCATCTGATAAGTCAAATTGCCGACATAAAGTTTGGTTGCCATTGGAAGGAATGGCTCCTTTCAGTGTGTGATGCTCCCAGGGAAATGAAGTCTGGAAAGCTAGGAGACGAACGCGCCTTCTTCTCGTCTTCTTTTCTTCTCGTCTTCTTCTTGTCGTAGGACAGCCAACATTTCGGAGGTCTCAGGCACGTCGGCAACACCGAAGGAACCGGGCGACGAAGGAACCGGGCGACACGGAAGCGGGCA
>JAABUO010000435.1_pt1 | contig 83942 bp, 84 predicted proteins | sample 5559291 | NCBI WGS metagenome assembly JAABUO01 (sample SAMN10711878, study PRJNA513372) | rock metagenome | isolation source: Antarctica rocks | place: Antarctica: Victoria Land, Finger Mt sud
TACTCGATCCAGTGCGCCGTATCTTCATCATAGGCAGTTGCCTTGATGATGAGTGCGCCGGTCTCACTCAGCCGAATATGCCGAGGCCAGTAGAAGCGTTGCACAGTCATGTCGTTCCCCATTATTCACGCTTGATGTGAAATCAAATTGCTTATTTTGGTCCTTGAAAATGTCAGCTAGTGCCGATTGCTATCAGCTTGCTTGGTTTTCTCGATAACTCTGCTGAGATTTGGTGGCTTTTTAGCTGACAAGCGTTAAGTTTTGCAAGTCTAATATCTATACAATAAATATCAATAGTAGCATCTTCGCGACAATGCCAGTGCAATTTGATTTCACATCAAGCGTTATTCGTAAAGTCCCATCGCCCGCATTTGGCGGTCTACGTCTTTCTCTAACGCAACGGATAGCCGGTTCCACTGCGGGAGGGAATATCGGGACAACCAACCTTTCGGTTGGCCGAACACTCCCGCGCGCCGCGCTTGCCGGAAGTGGATCAGTTCCTCCACCAGAGCCGCCAGTTTCGCGTCGGCCACTTCCGACCGAGAGAGATTGATCGTTCGAGTTGCGGCATTGAAAGAGGCGAAGCCGCGCATAACTGAGGGAGCGCGGAAGACGCCGCCCCTGGCTCGGAACTCGGCAGAAGCCTCTCTTGCGAACGCCACTATTCTCGGCCTGGCCGCCGGATCATAACGGATCAGATTCTCTTGGGCGTGCTGCCTCATCCCATGTTGCATTCATGCGGCATCATTCGTCCGCTACCGCAGCACCTGGCAATGGCTGGGGGGCCAGTAGCAGGCGACGGCGCGGCCAATGAGGTCGTGGCGGGGCAGATCGCCCCAATAGCGGCTGTCATCGGACACGTCCCGGTTGTCGCCCATCACGAAATACTGGCCCGGTGGGATAGTCTGCGCGGTCATGTCGCCATGCGCGGCGAACGCCTTGTACGGCTCCGGGAGCGGCCGACCATTGATCGAAATCCGTCCGTCCTGCATGGCGACGGTCTCGCCGGGCAGGCCGATGACCCGCTTGACGTAGATCTGGCGGGTATCCTTCGGGTAGTCAAAGATCACGATATCGCCGCGCCGGGGCGATCCGAGGTGGTACGCCAGCTTGTTTGCCAGGACGCGCTCGCCCGTATAGAGATGCGGCTGCATACAGTCGCCGGAAACGCAGAAGCCCTGCATGACGAACAGCGTGGTCGCGACGGCCAGCAGGAACCCCAGCAGAACTTGCTCCCATTGCGAGACGGAAGCGGAGCGCCGGGGGCGCGGCTTCCAAAAGCGTGTCGTCCAGCGCGTGGCGGGTAAGGGTATCATGCGGTTCTATTGTGCATAAGTATTGCCAACCGGGTGAGTTTGCGTTCGTTTTGGCAAATTCACACACTGATGTTACGCGCAGTTATGCACAGTGTTCGCCACGGATTGAAATCCGAGGCTGAGAAGCGCCCACCGTCGAGGCGACGGAAGAAGCGGAGGGAAGGTTCCCTCTCTTGCGTCTCTCTTTCTTGCGTCCCCTGGACGCTGGGCGCTTCTCAGCCTCGGATTTCAATCCGTGGCGGATGGCTCCGCCTTTCGCCCGGCAGTTTGGCGCACCAGCCTGGCGTTTACAAAGGGGATTATACCCCTACTTGACCGGCTTCAGCACCAGGGCATCCAGGCCGAACAGGGTGTTTGTGGCGGCGGCGTTCTTGCCGTGAATGGTGACGACAAGCTGGCTGGGGCTGTCCGGCAGGGTGACACGGCCCAGCGCGACGGGGCCGCTGGCGATGACGCCGTCGTGGTAAGCGTCGTAGACGCCGCCGATGGGTTGGCCGTTGAGGGCAAAGGTGAACTGGCCGTAGTCGGCGGCCTGGGTGAAGTAGGCGAGGAGGTCATAAGCGCCGGGGCGGGGCGGCAGGGTCAGGGTCAGCGTGTCGCCGGACTTGCCGCCCACCCACCAGAGCTGGCTGTCGCCGCTCCACGCGCCCTCGAAGCCGCTCATGTCCTGGGTCTGGACTTTGCCCGCCGTGGCCTGGGCGGAGGGAACCAGAGCCTCGCCCTCAATGGGGTCTTTCAAGGTCAGGATGGGAAGCGTGACAGGGCTGTGGGGCGGGTTGATTTGGGCCGCAGGGGGGGTCTGAGACCAGGGCTGGGTCGTTCCCGCCGCGTACCAGTAGGCGACGGACGAGTAGTAGGTATTCGGGGCGTCATTGGCGCCGCCGTGCTCGATCTGGGCGTCCAGGGACTGCTGGAACACGGGGGCGTCGTTGAGGAACCAGCGGTAGGCGTTGATTCGGCCCATCCTGCCGGCTTGGTCCTTGACCAGCGCGCCGTTGACGGGGAGCGCGTTCGGCCCCTGGTTGAAGTACCAGCCGCTGTTGAAGCAGTCCTCGGTGCCCGTCCCGTTCCAGGGGCCGACGACGGTCGTCGGGACTTTGCTCGCGCCCCACGTCTGGGCATCCACGCGGAACTGCTCGTCGCCTTCCAGAAAGCCCAGCCCGCGCGCGCCGGCCATCGTCTGCACGACGCCGACAAAGTGGCCGCGCTGCCCCTGCACCTTGGTCCAGACATGGGGCAGGCCGCGCTTCGTCACTTCCTGGGACCATTGGGCGTGGAAGTAGCCCGTGTCATCGGGGTGGAACGAGTCGCGCGTCGCCCCGACGTTCCAGACGATGCCCAGCACGCGGCCCGTTCCGTTCTCGACGGTGAATCGGGCGGAGCGCGCGAACGGCATCGGGAAGCGCGCTTCCATCGCCCCGGTTTCGCTTTGGCTCAGGAGCAGGGACGTGAAGGGCCGGAGGCCGTAGCCGCTGCCGAAGAAGTCGGCGACCGGGGCCTCGATGTCCGGCGTCGGGTGCCCGTCGAAGTAGCCCCGAAGGACCAGCCGGCGCAGGTCGGCGGTCTTCGGGGCGACGAACTCCAGATAGCGGATCGTTCCGGGACCGCGATGCTCGCCCAGCGTCTGCGTCCGGCCCGCGTCCAGCGTTACCGTCCGTGGGGAATACTCGGCGTTCAGCAAGGCAAGAGTGGATGCAGGCGCTTTCCAGGCACTCACAGCGGCCTGGAGCGCGGCCTGATCGGCGTCGGTCAGGGGCAGCGCGAACGGGCGAACGGGGGTTTCCGGGGCGAACGTCAGAGAGTTGACCTGGTAGTAAAGCCCCTGCGGGTTGTCTACCGTGATCCGGCAGTGCTTGGCGTAGGGGATCGGCAGGTAGCAGTAGAAGCCGCCCGATGAGCCTTGGGTCAGCGGCGGCGCGAAGGCCGGGAGAGAGCCGTCAAACAGCTTCGCGAACGGCATGTCAATGACAGGCGTGGGGGCGTCGTCAATATAGACCTTGAGCTGCCCGTTCGCGTTGGCGGACCACAGGCGAACGACCGCGCCGGGTCCGGTCCTATCGGCCAGCGTCGCCGTCGCGCCGGTCTGGGAGAGGAAGTTCTGCGCGTCGCCATTGCCGCCGCTGCGGTCATACGAGGACTGGAGGTTTGAGGTCCAGTCTCGCAGCAAGGGCAACTGCGCCAGGTCCGACTCGCGGCGCAGCAGCGTGTCTACGCCGACGGCAGCGGGCGCGGACCGAGCGGGCAGCGCAGGCAGCAGGAACGTGAGCAGCCCGAAGGCGGCGATCCAGTTTCGCATGACATGATCCTCCAGGGATGAGGGCAAGAAAAAAGCCCGCCCTTGGGCATCAGGGGAAGAGCAGGCCGGCAGAATGGAAAGCAGTTGCCACGGGTTGAAACCCGTGGCAACTGCCTGCGTAACGTCAGTTACAGAAGCTCGCTCAGGTCGGCATCGCCGATGGGGACGCCGCTGACTTTTCTTTTGATGCGGGCCAGGGCGTTGTCCACGCTTTTGGTCTTGCAGCGCAGTTCGGCGGCGATCTCGCGGTAGGACTTGCCAAGCTGGTAGCCGGACAGGACGTGCCACTCGAAGTCGGACAGCACCTGCTGCAAGGTGTCATGGAGCAGTTTGGTGTCCTCGTTGCGCAGGACCATGTCTTCGGGGTCCGCGCCGTCGAGGTTGGGCAGGATGTCGGAGAGGTTCCAGTCGGTGGTCGGGTCTTCGGAGGGGCTTTCGAGTGAGAGCGACTGGTTCAGGGGCATCTGCTTCTGGCGGGTGGCCGTCTTGATAGCTGTGATGATGTGGCGGGTGATGCAGACTTTGGCGAAGGCGGGGAACGAGATGGCCTTGTCGGAACGGAAATCAATGATGGCCTGCCACAGCCCGATCTGGCCGACTTGCAGAAGGTCTTCCTTTTCCGCGCCGACGAGGAAGTAGGACTTGACCTTGGTGCGGACCAGGTTGCGGTACTTATAGAGCATGTACTCGGCGGCAGCGTTCTCGCCGCGCTGGGCGCGGGACACGATCTCGCGGTCGGACATGTCGGCGTATTTCAGTTGGGACTGACGCAGGCGGTCGGAGATGTCGTTGACGATGCTCCAATCGCTGGATTGGGTTCTAATCAAGGGGGAGCCTCACTGGCACGGATGATTGGCAAAACGGCTAAACGGATGAATGGCGAGATTGATGGATAGAGATGGATAGAAAAGATGGCGGCCCCGAAGATGGTTCGGGCGCCGCCGGGGGGAGTCAACGAGACGGCTCGTGATCCACTTCGATAGTCATCGTGCTGACGACGACCGCCACCAGGACCAACGCCATCGTCGCCACCGTCGTCAGAGGGCTGACGGGGATTTCTTTGAGCACATGGTTGCCGAGCTTGAGCCGCAGCGCGCGCACCTTGCTGGTGCCGGTGATTCGCTGGACTTGGCCGAAGAGGTCCACCCCCAGGCTGAACAGGTTGGCGGCGGGAACATTACCTTGCATGATTGCATCCTCGGGTACGACAGCATTTGGGCTCCTCCAGGGGCGTCGGGAGAGGGAAGAAGCCGGTCGCACGAGGTCATTATACACGGTCGCTCTCAGGGCGTCAACCCTTTTTAGCCATTCTTTAACCATTCAAGGGCGTGTTTTCGCGGATTGCCCCCCAAAGAGGACAATCCGGGCGGAAAGGGGGTGGTTTGGAGGAGTTTCGGTGTTTTTGCGGGCTACTTGCCGCCGACATTGGGCAGATCGCGCCGATAGGTCGTCGCGCCGGTGATGGTGTCAATCACGGAGTGGTAAGCGGGGAAGGAGTACAGCTCGGTCCCGACGGCGCCCTGGCGGACGGGGGCGGCGGAGGCCACGCGCTGCGGGTCGGCGGTGACGAGGGTCGAGACCAGCCCGTGGGCCACGATCATGCCGGCGGCGACGCCGCCGGCCAGGCCGAACAGCTTGTCGAACAGGCCGGCGTGGAACTGGGTCAGGCTGTGGCAGTACCAGGCGATGCCCAGGCAGAGCGCGCCGGAGGCGAGGAAGAGCAGCCCGAAGGCCCAGCTCCGGTTGACGCCCGCCCCGCCCGCGTGGAGGCTGAGGTGGGCCGCCAGGAGGGGCGCGAGGGCGGAGGCGAGCCAGAGGGCGCCGTACAGTCCCAGGGCGTCCAGGGCGGCCCGGCCAAAGCCGCGCGTCAGCCCCAGCACGCCTGCCCCAGCGATCAGCAGCAGCAGCAATACGTCCAGCCAGTTCATGCCGTCATTGTCGGCAGATGGGCAGGGGAACTGGAGGTTCTTTGTGCTATAATAATCCCCGAAGTCATCCGGGTGGCCGCTGCGCACGCCGCCGGGCGCGTGTCAGAGGAAAGTCCGGACTCCCCAGGGCAGCGATGCCGGCTAACGGCCGGGCGGGGCGACCCGCCGGAAAGTGCCACAGAAACATACCGCCCCCCCCGCCCCCAATAATGGGGGAGCTAGAAGGAAGGCCCTTCTTATCCTGCTCCCCCATTATTGGGGGGCGGGGGGGGTAAGGGCGAAATGGTGCGGCCCTTCGGGGCTTAAAGTAAGAGCGCACCGGGTCGGCGGAGACGCCGGCGCCGGGTAAACCCCATCGGGAGCAAGGCCGGAGGGCGCGGCTTGAACCCTCTCGTCCTCGCCTGGAATGACGAGGGGGCGACGCGCCCGCGAGCGCCGCTAGAGACACGGCGTAATCCGTGTCCCAGAGAGATGGCCACACAAAAACAGAACCCGGCTTATAGGGTGGCTTCACCAACAAAGAAGGCCCGCGCGTCGCAAGACGCGCGGGCTTTCTCCTGAGTACGCTCTTTGTTCTTTCTGCCAAGCCGTTCCAGTCGGTGTTGGCTGTCGGGGAAAGGCGCTACGTTTTGAGGGGCTGACTCATGCCCTTCTTGTCCATGAGGTCAATGATGCGATCCAGCCACAGACTCAGATAGGAACTTTCCCCCTCATGGAAAGGCGTCAAGGGACTCTCCCGCGTAATCTTTACATTTCTGCCGTTGACGCGGCGCGTCTCGGTAGTAACGATCCGCCCTGAGTCAATAAAGATGAGATAGCCGACGGCATAGCGGACGCCGTACATCTTGTCACGCGACAGAAGCGGGACGTCCGGCTGCGGCCCTGCCCAATTGTGGTCCCTGGCGTGGACATAGTCCTGATAGATTTTCTCTCCCGCAAGGCGAAAAATCATGGTCTCATAGACCTGCCGGGAATGGTCCGGGTGCGTGTACCACTGACAGGAAGCCAGGGCGAGTCCGGCGACGGGCGAGTAGGTCATCTCGTAGGCCCGTTTGAGATGCTCACGCGCCAGGTTGGGCAACGTAGGCGGCTTGCCCAGGTTCGTGTATGTCTCGCCATACATATAGAAGGCGAGCAGACCCAGCTTGAACTCGTTCGCCTCTGTGGGCGAGGCTACGGCTTCTTGCTCATACTGCGGCAAGAGCTGGTCGCGGTGTCCACGCGACGCTTGCAGAAAGCCGATCCAGGCCGTCAAGTCTTCCGGGTGCTTCTGGGTCTGCGCCCGGAAAAGAGGCTCCGCCTCCGTCAGCCTCTCCTGTTTCAGCAGATCACACGCTGAAGCCATGCCGGGCGCGCTGAAGGTTTTCAGCGCGACCCGGTAGCTGACGCAGCCTGGGAAGTAGACGAAGTCCGTCGGCCTGAACGCCCACGCGGCGGGTGCGGAGACGAGGCAGATGAGGACAAGGAGCGCCGTCACGCGAAAGGATGCCATGTCATTTCCTCCTGTCGCCGTTACTTGGGCAGGCCTGTGTCATACGGGACCGAGATTTGCCTGATCCCGATGCTTCCGTTGGGGTCCATGTTATACTGACTCGAGTGCCAGGGGTAGGAGCCTCTGAACCCGTTGGAGGCGTAAACATCCACTGTTCCGAAGTGTTCTTCCCTGTCTATCCCCCACTGAAGTTCTAGTCGTGTTTCGCCGTTGAAACAGCGTTGATCAGCCGTTGCCGCCACGGCCCTAAGTAATTCATCGCCGCCTGATGTTCGGCGCTGACTGGCGACCAACTCTTGACGTAGATGTGCGTTGTCCCATTAATGGACTTTGAACCTGTGATCCCCACTTGTTCACCGAAAGCGAAATTGATGGACCCCACGATATAGCGGAAGATGGTCAAGTCCTTACCATCTAGCTGAGGGATCGACGGCTGAGGACCATTCCAGTTGTGGGTTTTTGCATAGGAGTAGGTACGATAGATTTGCAGGCCGCCCAGCCGCCTCATCATGTCCTCCCAGGTCCTTAATCCGTCGCCACCTCCATAGTAGCTGAGGACGTCTTCGTAAGCAAATCCGGCTACCGGATCATGGGACAATTGGTAGGCGCGGCTCAGTCCCTTTAAAGCTATCTGAGCTAAATCACGCCCATCCAGCGTTTTACCCTGATTGGTGCCGGAGGCTTGCTCCGCCCGTATGTAGTAGGCCAACATCCCCAGTTTGAATTCATTGGCAGCAGAATCCTCTGCCCGGACGTCTTGTTGGTATTGACTCAGGTAGGCATCTCGATGACCTTGTGCCGCTTGCAAAAAACCCACATAGGCGGCCAGGTCTTCCGGGTGTTGATGAGTTTCCAGGGCGAAAACGTGTTCCGCCTTGTCCAGTTCTCCTCGCTGTAACATGGCACAGGCTGGTGCCATCCGCGCAGGGGCGAACAAGGACAACGGCACTTGATAGGAGATGTAACCTGGAAAGTAGGTGCCATCGGTTAGGTTGCTTGCCTGGGCGCATCCCCCCGCCCAGGCAATGATCAGCATCGTCAGAATTGATCTCCAAAGCATTTTGACTGCCTTTCCTTTCACTTTGAAGGATATTTCACTGGGATGATCCTGATTGCGATGTGACCCGAGGGGTCAAGCTGCCATTTGGTGTCGGACCACGGGAACACGCCACGGAAACCCTGGAGACCATAAAGGTCCATCGTCCCTGAATGCTCTTCCCAGCCTGGGCCATAGTAAACTATGTAGGTTCCATCATTTGGGAGATCGGCTTTCCATTCATGCTCCGTGTCAGCAGAGAACTCCTGCCCTTGCGTGACGTCTTCGTTGGCTTTGAACGCGAGAGTAATCGGACTATCAATGCCGATCTCTCCTTCTGCTCCCACTTTGACTTCATTAGATTGCTTGCTGCCATTCGCTTCCTTGAAGTCGTAGCCGCCCGTGGTGGGTCCGTAGCGTTGCCACGCATGATCGCCGCTGTCATAGTTGTCGTTCGTAGGAATCGTGGGCGTCGGGTGGATGATGTCCTTCGACGTGTCGTGGAACCAGTTCTCCACCTCGTCGTGGAACCGCATGGTATATGAGTTGGATGCGGTGACTCCGTAAGCCGAGTCGGTGAGTTGGATTGAGACGGGATCGACAAAACCCGCCTGGATGGAGCCGAGGCTTTCTTGCAGGGGAGCAATGCCGCCTGAAAAGTCTGGGAAGAAGAAAGTCGGTCCGAAGGGATTGAGGACGCTTGACCAACTGCCCTGGCTGTTGTAGGACCACGATCCCAACACATCTGCGAGGTAGTTAATCGTGGAGGACGAGCCTGATGGCGGAACGAGCGTATCGCCCTTTAGGGCACCGGTGGGCGACCTTTGGTTTTGCACCCGCGCTTTGGAGTCAGGGTCTTTCTGGTAAGTCGGGTCGATGTCCGCGCTGATTATGACGCCGCGCGTATCAAGGGCAGCGGTGAAGTAGCAGCCCGCATTGCCGTGGAGGGAGCCGCTGCCGCCCGAACCGGGGTAGCCGCCGCCGGGATAACCGCCGCCAGGGTAGCCCCCACCAGGATAGCCCCCGCTGGACTTAGGCTCCGACAGGTCGCACTCCGCTTGGACCGTTCCGGTCACTGTGAGGGTGCCGCTCGAACCGTCCATGGTCACGAGCTGCGCCCCGCCGAAGCCGTCGCTGTGCGACTGCGTCTTCCCGTCGGGGGAAACGCTGTCCACCTTGTTCTCCTTGCCGATCCCGCCGCTGGCGGTCACTGTGACCGTGCCGTTCACATCGCCCCCGCCGGAGGCTTCCGCAGTGGCACTCTCGAGGACGCATTGGGTGGCAGGCGGGGGAACATTGTTGGGGCCGCCGTTCCACTTCCAGGTGTACACGACCGTGCCGTTCACCGCGTAGGTGAGCGACTCCCCGGCGTTCACGCCCAATGGGGGCGGGGACGAGCCATCGTTGTGATAATCACCGGTCCCGTTCGTGACTTTTCCATAGGCGTCAGTGAAGGTGCTCTTAATGGTGCCGGTGACGACGGCCGGATATGTTACTCCATTGACGACGGCCGGCTGGGCCACCCAGCCGGCGCTGCCGGGGTAGCCACTGCCGCCTGAGCCGCCGGGATAGCCACCAGGGTAGTTATCGGCTTGGGCTGCAGGTGAGCAGAGCAGAGGGGTGAAGAGACTGAGGCTCATCAGGAGGACGGCTTTTGCTAGAGCAGGGCTAGGCCGAGGCGAGAAGGCCGAGGCGAGAAGGCCGAGGCGAGAAGGCCGAGGCGAGAAGGCCGAGGCGAGAAGGCCGAGGCGAGAAGGCCGAGGCGAGAAGGCCGAGGCGAGAAGGCCGAGGCGAGAAGAGTGGCAGGGGTGGATAGCCGTGCCTGTCGCGGATCGATTCATCAGGATAGTCTCCTTCCAAAACGCGCGGTAGACACTTGGTTATTTCTACTATGACAACAGTATGGGGCTTCTGCACGGCTTTGTCAATGTTTTGTAGAAAATAAACCAACAACTTTTATGATGAGTGGCGTCTGCCACAGGCGCCTCACCATTCGACGACCGCGCCGTCCGCCGCGCGCCACAGCGGGTTACGCCAACGGTCCAAGACGGCCCACACGTCTTGGCATACAAAGCCATGTTTGGGGCTTCTCGGAACGGGCTAGGATTGGGAGACACCGACGTGAAAAAGAGACCGTGATGGACCCAACAAAAGTGGCGAGCGGGCTGGCCTGGTTCAGCTTGGGGCTGGGCCTGATTGAAGCACAGATCAGGCCCGGACGCGCCTAAAAGGCAGGGACATTCTGCCGCGTCGGCAGGACCAGCATGTCGGTGATGTTGACGTGGGCCGGCTGGCTGAGGGCGAACACGACCGCCTCCGCGATGTTCTCCGACAGCAGCGCCGTGCCCTCCTCCGACTGGCGCCGCTGCGCCTCCGGGTCCACCCCGCGCTCGCCCCAGAACTCGTTCAGGGTGTAGCCCGGCGAGATCACCCCCACCCCCACGCCGGCGTCGGCGACCTCCTTACGCAGCCCCTCGGCGATGCCGTAGACGGCGTACTTCGTGGCCGAATAGACCACCTCGCCCGGCCACACCGTCCGCCCCGCGATGCTGGCGGTCAGCAGGACCTGTCCCGACTTCTGAGCGACTAGGTGCGGAACCGTCGCGCGCAGGGTCCGCAGGACGCCCATGACGTTCAAGTCCATGCCGCGCGCCCAGGTCTCGGGATCGCCGTCCGCGATGCGGCCGGGGATCGCCGACCCCGCGTTGGCGAACACCGCATCCAGCCGCCCGTACTTCTCCAGCGCGGCCGGCAGCAGCCTGTCCACATCGGCCTGGCGGGTGACATCGCCCGACACCGCCAGGGCGCGGTCCGTGCCGAATTCTTCCTGCAAACTTTGAAGTTTATCCGCCGAGCGGGCGAACAGGACCACCCTCGCCCCCGCGCCCACGAGGGCGCGCGCCGAGGCCGCCCCAATGCCGCTCGAAGCCCCCGTAATGAGAACAACCTTGTCCATTTTTCGTCCTTTCCTGGGGCCTTCCGGCCCCGCCAGCCTTCGCAAGAGAAACCGCCGATACGGACGCTGGCGGCTTCCATTTCCTACCCGCGCGGATGTCCCCACAAACTTCTACCACTCGGCGACCGCGCCGTCCGCCGTGCGCCACAGTGGGTTGCGCCAGCGGTGGCCGAGGGCGGCCATTTCGCGCACTTTGGCCTCGTCCACCTCAATGCCCAGGCCCGGACCGAGGAGACGGGGGACGTAGCCGGCCTGGTAGTGAAAGACGGTCGGGTCGAGGAGATAGTCCAGCAGGTCGGACCCCTGGTTGTAGTGGATGCCTAAACTTTGCTCCTGGATAAAGGCATTGGGGGTGCAGAAGTCGAGCTGCAAGGCCGCCGCCAGCGAGATGGGGCCGAGCGGGCAGTGCGGGGCGACGGCGACGTCGTAGGCTTCGGCCATGGCGGCGATCTTGCGGGTTTCCCAGATGCCGCCCGCATGGCTCAGGTCCGGCTGGATGATGTCCGCCAGTCCGCCGGCCAGAAGCGCCTTGAAGTCCCAGCGCGTGAACATCCGCTCACCCGTCGCCAGGGGGACCGACGTGTGACGCGCGATCTCGGCCAGCGCCTCGTTGTTCTCGGCCAGCACCGGCTCTTCAAAGAACAGGGGCGCGAACGGCTCCAGCGCTCGGACCAGCATCTTCGCCATCGCCTTGTGGACGCGCCCGTGGAAGTCAATGCCGATGCCGATGCTCGGTCCGACGGCCTCGCGCACGGACGCCAGCCGGGCGACGGCCTCGTGGATTTTCGTGGTCGAATCAATCCATTCCAAAGCCCCCGTGGCGTTCATCTTCAGCGCGGTGTAGCCCGACGCGACCAGGCCCCGCGCGGACGCGGCGGCGTCGGCGGGGTCGTCGCCGCCGATCCAGGCGTAGACGCGCATCTTGTCGCGGACGGGGCCGCCGAGCAGGTCGTAAATGGGGACGCCGAGCCGACGGCCCTTGATGTCCCACAGGGCCTGCTCGATCCCCGAAATGGCGCTGGTCAGCACGGGGCCGCCCCGGTAAAAGCCGCCCCGGTACAGCGTCTGCCACAAGTCCTCAATGTGGTTCGCGTCCCTGCCGATCAGGGCGTCGCTCATCTCCTCGACGGCGGCGCGGACGGTCTCGGCGCGGCCCTCGACAATGGGTTCCCCCCACCCCGCCAGACCGTCTTCGGTCGTGATCTTCAGGAACAGCCAGCGGGGCGGGACGAGGAACAGCTCCAGGCTGCGGATACGGCTATCGTTCATAGGGTTGTTTTGCCTTTGGCGCTTTCCCAGGGGATTCCACGGGGCTGAACCCCCGTGCTTTTGAAGTGCAAGCCCCCGCCTGCGCGGGCGAAGAAAGAACTTCAGTCTTATGCCCGCGCAGGCGGGGATTTGCCCTATTACAGCACGGGGGTTCAGCCCCGTGAGACGAGCCGGTCATGCGATTCGTTCGCCTTTCCGGGCGGCGCGGGCCGCCGCCAGTGTTTGGACGTATTCCCGCGCCGTGGCGGTCAGGCCGGTCCAGTCGCCGTCACGCAGGATGGCTTTGCCCACCAGATTGCCGCCCAGGGCGACGCCGACGCCACCGGCCTGGATGTAGGCGGCAAGGTTGTCGAGCGAGACACCGCCGGTGGGGATGATTTTCAGGAATGGCAGGGGGGCGAGCAGGGCGCGGACGTAGCCCGGCCCCAGCGTGTCGGCGGGGAACAGCTTGATGAAATCTGATCCCGCCCGGTGCGCGGCCAGCGCCTCGGTCGGCGTCAGGCAGCCGCAGGCGATGGGCAGACCGTGCTCCCGGCAGAAGGCAATGGTTTCTAATTGGAGCGTCGGCGTGACGATGAACTCCGCCCCGGCCTCGTGGGCGGCGCGGGCGTCTTCGGGGCCGAGGATGGTTCCCGCGCCGACGCGCAGGGCGGGCGACAGCGCGCGCCGGATCGCCCCGATGGCGGCCAGCGCGCCCGGCGTGTTCAGCGTGATCTCCATCGCCCGGATGCCGCCTTCGGCCAGCGCCTCGGCGACGCGCCGGAAGTCCGCGTCCAGGTCGGTGCGAACGATGGCAATCAGGCCGATCTCTTCTAAATCAGCGGCGGTCAATGTGTCTGTCATTGTCACCCTTGTGCTCCCCCAGGGCTGAACCCCTGGGCTTTAGAAGTGCAAGCCCCCGCCTTCGCGGGCGAAGATTCTTGGTTCCCATGCCCGCCCTGAACGGCGGGGATTTGCTCCCCTACAGCCCCGCCGTTCAGGGCGGGGTGTTTCACCGCCATGCGGTGCGCTGTTCCTGCGCCAGAACCGCCTCGACTTCGGCGCGCGTGGCGATCAGCATGTCGCCGAGGATGGTTCGCTTCAGCGCCCCGGCGGCGGCGCCCATCCGCAGCGCCCCTTCCAGAGACGCCCCGGAAAGATATTCCGCCAGAAAGCCCGCCGCAAACGCATCCCCGGAGCCGATGCGCTCCAGGGTCGCCGCGACCGGGACGGCGGGCACGGCTTGGCAGCCGCCCCCGTCGCAGCCGACCGCACCGTCCGCCCCTGCCGTTAGGACGGCGACGGGAACGCCGAAGCGAGCGCGCAGGTCGGACGCGCGGCAGGCGTCATCCCCGGTCAGGCCGAAAAGCCGGGCGGCGTCGTCCCGCGCGCAGAACAGCACGTCTACCTGGGTGCAGAGCGGGGCTAGGGCGGCGGCGGCGACGGGGGGCGACCACAGTTTGGCGCGATAGTTGATGTCCAGCGAGACCGTCCGCCCACGCGCCTTGGCCCGCGCAATGGCATCGGCGACGGCGGCGGCGCAGGTGGGGGACAGGGCGGGCGTGATGCCGCTGACGTGCAGGTGCCGGTGCGTGTCGAACAGCGCATCCGGCAGGTCGGCGGGTGACAGGGAGGACGCGGCGGAATGGGCGCGGTCGTAGACGACGCCCCCCGCGCGCGGCTCGGCGGCCGGCTCGGCGTAGAATAGGCCCACGCGGTCCTCCGGGGTGGTCCAAACGATGTGGGAGACGTCCACGCCGACGGCTTGCAGGGCGGCCTCGATCTTGCGCCCCGGCGGGTTGTCCGGCAGGCGGCTCACCCAGGTAGCGGACAGGCCCATCGCGCACAGGGCGGCGGCGACGTTGGACTCGCTGCCGGCTACCCAGACGTCAAAGGACGCGGCCTGGGCCAGCCGCAGCCGGCCCGGCGGCGACAGGCGCAGCATGGTCTCGCCGAATGTCAGCACGTCTCGCTCAGGCATGAGAGACGACCTCTCCAGCGCAGACCGTGGCAACGATCTCCAGCGGCCCCGTTTCGGGAATGCGGAACAGGGTCAAGTCGGCGTCGTGTCCGACCCGCAGATGCCCCTTGCGGCCTTCCAGGCCCAGGATGCGGGCGGGGATCGCGCTGACGCAAGCCATCACCTGCGCCCGTGACAGGTCGGTGAAGCGCAGGGCGTTGGCGACGCACACATCCAGCAGCGCGCCCGCGCCCGCGAGGTAGGGCGTCCCGGTCAGGACGACCCGGCCGGAGGGAAGAACCTCGTGGCGGCCGCCGTCATAGAGGCCCGGAGGCAAGCCGCCCAGGGCGACGGCGTCGCTGACCAGGGCCAGCCGCTCGGCGCCCTTGATGCGGGCGAAGCACTTGACGACCGACGCGGGCAGGTGCTCGCCGTCGGCAATCACCGTCGCGTACAGGTCGTCATTTGCCAGTTGTTCCCAGATGTAATTGGGGTGGCGCGGCAGCAAAGCGTGGGAGCCGTTGCCTAAATGCGTGGACAGGCGCGCGCCCGCCCGGCCTGCATCCCGGAGGACTTCGGGCGAGGCGGCGGTGTGGCCCAGGGCAACGGCGACGCCCGCCTCGACCAGCTTCTCGATGAACGGCAGCGCGCCCGCCCGTTCGGGCGCGAGCGTGCAGAGCTTGATGCGCCCCCCGGCGGCGTCCTGGAAGCGCCGGAACTCGTCCCAGCTTGGGTCGCGCACATGCTCCAGGGGGTGCGCGCCGCGCGGCCCGTCTTCGGCGGAAAAGTAAGGGCCTTCCAGGTGGATGCCGGGGACGCGCCTGGCCCACGACGGCTCACGGTCCAGCGCGCGGGCCAGATGAGACAGAGCGGCGCGGATGCGGGCGGCGCTGTTGGTGATGACGGTGGGACAGAACAGGGCCGTGCCGCTGCGGGCCAGCGCGTCGAAAAGGGGGCCGAGTTCGTGACGCTCCCCGCTCGCCTTGTCGGAGGCGCCCAGGTTGAAGTCGCGCCCGCCGTAGCCGTTGACCTGGAGGTCGAGAAAGCCGGGCGCCAGCCACAGGTCCGGCCCGCCTAAGTCAGCGCCTTCGGCCCCAGCGCGGAAGCCGGCGATGCGACCCCCGGCGACGGAGAGGGTCACGACTTCGCCGGTCTCGCACAGCTTGCCGCAGACGTTATGGAGGATCATCGCGCCCCCTGCCGCCCCAGCAATGAGGCTGATGCTCGGTCGAGATACATGGTCGTGTCGGGATGACGCTGAAGGGCGGAAGCGGGAACCAGCGGGGTGACCGGCCCTTCCAGCGTCGCCTGGACGGGGCGGGCTTTGCGTTCGTCGGGAGCGGAGCAGAGGATATTCTGCGACTTCAGGATCTGCTGGATGGACATGGAGATGGCTTGCTTGGGGACGTCTTCCAAAGTCGGAAACCAGCCCTCGCCAAGCTGCTGGCGGCGGCAGGCGTCGTCCAGGTCCACCACGAGGTACGGCGTTTCCGTCTCGAAGTCGGCGGGCGGGTCGTTGAAGGCCAGGTGCCCGTTCTCGCCGATGCCCACGAAGGCCAGGGCGATGGGATGGCCCGCGATGATGGGGTTCAGGCGTCGGCACTCCGCAGCGCAGTCGCCTTCGCCGTTGATGAAGTGGAAGGCCCGCAGCGGCTGGGGCAGCTTGTCCAAAAAGCGCTCCCGGAGATACCGCCGGAACGAGGCGGGGTGTGAGAGGGGCAGCCCGGCGTACTCGTCCAGGTGAAAGCCGGTGACTCGGCTCCAGTCAATGCCTTCCGAGGCGGCGAGCGCGGCGAGCACCTCGAACTGGGAGGCGCCCGTCGCCAGGATGATGTTCGCCTCGCCCCGCTCCTGAAGGGCGCGGCGGATCGTCTCGGCCCCGACGGACGCGGCCTGTTGTCCGAGGTTCTGTTTCGTGTCCGCAATGATGACTTGCATTTATGTCTGCTCCTGTTTGAGTTGCCGGGCCAGCCAGGCAAAGGCCGCGTCCTGCATTTCCAGGTCGAACTTGTGCGGGCCGGGATAGAACTGCCCCTCATACGCCTCCGGCCGCCCCACAGACTCGTAGTGTGCGGCCAGGCGGCGGTGGGCCGCTTCCATGCCTTCGGGTGTGAACAGGCCGTCGTCGCGGTCGTACTGCACCAGCAGCGGCGAGGGGGCGCGGCAGGCGGCAAGGTCTGTCCAGTCGCCGTGCCGGCCCCAGCCCTGCGGGAAGAACATCCAGGTGTGGCTGACGATGTTGTGGTCCAGCAGTCCCTCATAGGTGCTCATCATGCCGACCACGACCGTGGCGCGGACCTGGTCGCAGGTCGCCCCCAGCAGGGCGGCCCGGCAGCCGCCGCCCGACAGGCCGAGACAGCCTAAAGATTTGCCGTCTACGTCTTCCCGGCCCGCGAGGTAGGCGGCGGCCACGCGGTCCTCGAAACTGACCACGCCGGCCAGCGTCGTGCCCAGAACAGAGCAGTATTTCTCGACGACGTGCTCATGCGGGCCGGCGGCGGCGTTGTAGGCGGCGGCCTCCTCGGCAGCCCCATCGCCGCCGCTGACGATCTCCCACGGGAATCGGCGGCTGCCCCAGAGGAAGGTGTCCGGCACCAGCACGGCGAAGCCCTCCCGCGCCAGCGCGTTGGCCCAGGCGCGGCCGCCGTAACACTCCAGGCGGAAGGAGGCGGGCAGCGCGGGCGCGTCGCCGGGGCCGTCGGCGATCTTTTCCTTGCCGTAGTATTTGAACCCGCCGTGGTCGTGCAGGGCCACAATGCCGGGCAGCCGGTCCCGCGCTCCCGCAGGGCGCAGCAGCCAGGCGTGGGTGCGGGGGCCATAGCCAGGCGACCAGGAGACTTCTTCCCCGGCGACCCCGTCGCGCTCCCAGGACCGCGCGGCGGCCACGGCCTGCGGCTGGGCGGGGCCGGGGGCGAATGAGAGCGCGTCCAACACCGCGCGCTGCGTTTCGGGGCCGGGCGGGGCCAGGGGGAAGGGCGGGCTGGAGCGAGCGGCGGCGGCCACAAAGTCGCTGAACGGCCCCAGGTGCGTGTAATCGCTCATGCCTCGATCCCCTCAATGGTAACCATACGATGCTCGCGCCAGGCGATCTCGGCGGCCTCTCCCACGGCGACCGCGCGCAGGCCGTCCCGCAGGCCGGACAGGGCGGGACCGTTGCCCCGGACGCTCCGTAGGAAGTCCTCCAGCAGCAGCGGGTCCGCGCCGCCATGCATCCCATCGGCGGCAGGCGGGACTTGGATGATCTGGTCTTGGCCCCAGCGCGGGCGGAACTCGATCCGGGTCGGGTCGGCAACCGAAGCCATCAGCGTCCCGCGATCCCCGACGATCGTGTAGCGGCGGTCGTCGAAGTTGCAGACGAAGCACTCGCTGTGGCTGGCGCGCACGTTGTTGTCGTACTCGACGAGGGCGATGCCGTTGTCGTGGGTGTCCTTGTCGGACAGGAAGACGCACAAGTCTTTCAGGTAGCCGTCCTCCCGCGCCGCCTCCATTGTGAACAGGCCCTGCCCGCCGTCGGGATCGTAGAAGTCCGGGCAAATCGTCTGGTAGGCGCAGGCGCGGCAGTTCGGCCCAATGGGGATGTCCGGGTCTACGGCAAAGGGAATCTTGTCCGGGCGCAGGGCGTTCACTCCGGCGAAGGCGGCGACCCGGACCGGATTGCCCCCGGCGTTCCACCAGTTGAACACGTCGAAGTCGTGGGTGCCTTTGTGAATCCACAGGCCGCCGGACCACTCGCGCCTGCGGTTCCAGCGGGCCATGTAGGTGCGCCCACCGTCGTAGAACTCCTGGTTCTCGATCAGCATCAAGTCGCCGATCAGGCCGTCCTCAATGACCTCCTTGATCTTCCGCATCAGCGGCAGGTGCCGCAGGTTAAAGCCGATTGCCACCTGCCCGCCGGTTTCGGCAGCGGCTTCGGCGACGCGGCGGCAGTCCTTGGTCGTGGTGGCGAGCGGCTTGTCCACCAGGACGTGCGGGACACCGGCGCGCAGGGCGGCGACGGCATGGCCGGCGTGGGAATGGTCGGGGCTGGTGATGACCAGGGCATCCAGCGCCTCGCGGGCCAGCATCTCTTCGGCGTCGGTGTAGCGGGCCGCGTCGGGTCCCACTTTCGCGGCGGCGGCTCCGAGGCGCACCGGGTTCGGGTCCGCCAGGGCGGCAACGCGGGTGTCCGGGCACTGCGAGAGCAGCGCGCCGAAACAGCCGACGCCCCGGCTGCCCGTGCCGATGATACCGATGTTCAGCACACGATCCGTCATGTCCGTTTCCTCTTCCCCATTTCGCCGAGCAGCGCCTGCGCGAGAATCCGTTCGGCGACTTCCATCGTCTTGACGGCGTCGCCGAAGTGCGAGCCGGGCCGACCGCCGGACCGGACGCAGTCGAGAAACTCGCGGCTTTTGTCCCGGAAGCCGCCGAAGGCGTATAATTCGTCGCTGCCCGCCACTGCGCGCGTGTCGTAGGAGACGCCTTGCGTGTCCCCGTCGGCATAGAGATAGCCTTGTCCTTCGGGGTCGGCCTCGGCACAGATGTTGGGCGCGTGCATCTGGACGCGGAAGATGCGCCGCCCGCTGGTCCAGCTATTGACCAGGATGCCGGTCGCGCCGCTGTCGAAATGCAGCAAGGCCGACAGGAAGTTGATGTCGGGCGTCCCGACCGTCCGCGTTTGGCTCTGGATGTCCACAACCTCGCCGCCGCAGAGCCAGCGCAGGGTGTCAATGGCGTGGACGCCGTCGTCCATCATGTGGTCGCGGGCGCCCAAAAATGGATCGGGGCTGCACTTGTAGAACTCGCAGACGGCGTGCGTCATCGGCCCGCGCTCCAGGCACGCCGCGCGCAGACGCACGAGCAGCGGACAGGCCCGCCGCTGGAAGCCGACCTGGGTGATGCAGCCGTTCTTTTCGGCCAAATATGCCAGGGCGCGCGCCTGATGCATGGTCAGCCCCATCGGCTTCTCGATAAACAGGTTCAGGCCGCGCTCTAAACACCCTACCCAGACGGGGTACATTACGTCCGGGTCGCCGATGGCATAAACGGCGTCGGGGGTGATCTCTTCGGCCATTTGTTGATAATCCGCGTAGCGCGCCGAGACGTCATACTGCTCTGCCGTGCCGTTCAAGCGCCCCACATCCCGGTCGCAGATCGCCGCGATTTCCACATCCTCGAAGGACGCTAGTGAGGGGTAGTGGACGCGGTTCGCCATCGCCCCCGCCCCGATCATCGCCACGCGCAGCCTGCTTGTCCCTACCATTACCAAACCTTCAACGGTCTCCCTGCGCCTGATGCACAAGTGTCACAGCGGCATGAAAAAGCCCGAAGTTTGACGGCTTCGGGCTGCCGACGGAACAGATGCCGATCAGAAAGCGGCCTTTATGCCGCTTCTTTCTCATGTTCAATTTTCTCATGTTCAATTTTAACCAGGCGTCCCTTTGTTGTGCCGGGCTTGCTCTTCAGGATCGCCTGGATGTCATCCGGGGTACAGCGATAGTTGATGTTGTTCAGCTGCATGATCGGCGACCAATGGCTGGGGGGGCGTGAAGCGGCTCCACCATTGCGCCTGCTTCTCGTGTATCCACCGCTGCCTGAGCTGCTCATGGGTCGCCTCGACGTCGGTGTAACCAAACTCAGTCCCACAGGAGGGACAGACGGAACCATCAAAATATGGCCCGTCGTTGACGACAAGCGCATCAAGGGAATCATATCCACAGACGGGACAAATTGTTATGGTCGTAAGCATTACGCTCTAAAGTAGGCTCTGAGAATCGGCCTCTTCTAAGCCCTTCTCCCAGGGCTGAACCCCTGGGCTTTAGCAGTGCAAGCCCCCGCCTACGCGGGCGAAATACGAGGACGAAAGCAAGCCCTGCTCTTACTCCCCTGCCCGCGAAGGCGGGGAGTTGCTCTAATACAGCCCTGCCGTTCAGGGCAGGGGCTTAGGCAAGAGGTCTGATGTATTCCTAAAGGTTGCTTTCGGCATCAAAAGCCCTTTTTCCTGCCGCATTCTCACCGTTACCGTGAAGGCTTCTCCACTCAGTTCATGAGGAGTGACCGGGCGAACGCCAGGTCTTCGGCAATCAGGCGATCCACCGAATGCTCGTCGGTGTATTCCGCCGTCAGGCAGACGGTCCCGGCGTAGCCGCGCCGCTTGAGTTCGGCGGCGACGCGGGGCCAGGAGGCGAGGCCGTGCCGCCCGTCGGTCCAGTAGACTTCCCATTCGGTCGGAGGCGTTTCCGGCCCCGTAATGGGCCGCCAGAAGGCGTTTTTGAGATTGACCAGCGCGAGCTGGGGCCAGATGATTTCTAATGCCAGTTCGGGTTCCTCGCCGTTCAGGGCGGTGTGGGCGGCGTCCCAGACCGCGCCGACATGGCGCGGATCGTAGCCGTCCAGCAGGCGGCGCAGGCCGAGGGCATGGCAGACGTAGCGGCCAGAGTGGTTCTGGACGCCGACCGTGACGCCCGAGGATTCAAGCAGAGGCAGCAGCGCGTCGTACTCGCGCCGCGCCCGCGCCTCCGCCGCGAGGTAGCCTTCAGGACCGACGGGAACCATCGTTCGCAGGAGGGGAACTCGGCACTCGGCGCAGGCCGCAATGGTCGCTGCGTCCGTCGTTCCGGCGACGCTGGTAATCGTCAGCCCGAAGTCGGCCAGCAGGCGGACGGCTTGGGGGAGGTTCCTAGCGATGTGTTCCGGCTCGACCTGGAAGCCGGGGCGGACGGGCAGCTCGATGCCGTCAAACCCCAGGCCGCCGACAAAGCGGGCGAGGTCGGGCAGCGGCGTCCGCCAGGGCTTGGTGAACACGGAGAACTGGATGGCAGGGTTGTTCGGCATGGGCACTCACGCCTCCACAGGGATGTCCGGGCGGCGCTCCTTCCAGGTGCGTGCCCGCATGTCGCCGATCCAGGGCTGGTGGAGGGGCCGGTCCAGTGCGAGTTCAGCGACCGCGATGGGATCGGCGTCCGTCGCTTCCGCCAGCACCGCCCCGGCGGGGTCCAGGATAAAGGAGCGCATGTCATAGGTGGACGAGACTAGGAAGACGTGGTTTTCGATGGCGCGGGCATGGGCCAAGACTTCGCTCCCGCCCCAGATCGGCAGCAGGATGATCTCGGCCCCGCGCCCCGCCAGCGCGCGGGCCGGCTCGGGGAACTGCAAGTCCCAGCAGATCATCAGGCCAACCGTGCCGAAGTCGGTCTGGAAGACCGGGTACGAATCGCCCGGCGTCAGCCCTGCCTCGACCTCCTCGCGCGGCAGGTGCGTCTTACGGTACGTCCCGACGACCTCGCCGTCGCGACCGATCAAAACGGCGGTGTTGTAGACCAGCGGCCCCACCCGCTCCAGAATCCCCGCCACGAGGTAACAATGCAAGGAGCGGGCGAGGGCGCCCAGCGTCTCCGTCGTCGGCCCCGGAACGGGTTCGCCGGCCTCGTGAAGCTCCTGGCCCGTGCCGATCAAGGTGATGGCTTCCGGGAGGCAGAGGATGTCCGGCCTGTGTTGGGCCGCGCGGGCGGCCAGGCGGCAGAACTGCGCCACGCTTTCCGCCGAGGACCGGGTGTTCCGGGGCCGGTAGTGGACCGTCACGGCCCGCACCAGGCGCTCCGCGCCCGGCGCCTCTTCCGCCAGCGTCACGTCGTCCCACCAGACCGTGCCGGACGCGCTCCAGGCCAGCGAAATCTCAATGACGACGGAACGGGCCTCCGAGGGCGCCGATGCGGCGTATTCCAGCGTCGCCCAGCCATCCTCCGTACCGGCCTTGAGCGCGTGATCCGGCTGGCGAATCCGTTCCCCATCGGCGTCCAGCCAGGCCAGCCGGGCGGAGACGGATTGAAGTTCGTGGGGGACATCTTGCGTGCGATAATGGGCCTTGAAGCGGTAACGGCGACCGCCGGAGACTTCCACGCGCCGCCGCCAGGCGCCGAGGCAGGCTGGATTGCCGCCGCCGTGGATCACCCGCAGGCCGTCCCCGGCGCGGCCTTCGCCCGGCTCGACGCGGAACCGGGGCGCGATCTCGGCGCGCGGCGCCCAGGTTGTCCAGCCATTCGCCGTGTCCAATCCCGGCTCGGTGACGCCCTGCGGGCCGGCGGGAAAGCCCATGGTATGTGTTCCTTAAAAAAGATCGCCCCCACCCCCAGCCCCTACCCCCGCTACGCGGGAGAGGGGTGAAAGACAGAGACAGCGGCCTGTCCTCCTTCCTGCTCCCCTCTCCCGGTACGGGGGAGGGGCTGGGGGTGGGGGCGGCCTGGCACTTTTCCCTACAGTTTAGCCTAGAAGCTCATGCGGTCATACGTTTCGAGCGAGATCGGGTACAGCGGCGGCAACCCGCCGAGGACGCGGGCAAGTTCAGCCAGGGCCAGGCGCGTCATTTCGGGCAGATCGTCGTCCGTGGGGCCGGCGATGTGCGGCGTCAGGAGCACGTTCGGGAGGCCGCGCAACGGGTGGTCCGGCGGCAGCGGCTCCGGCTCGGTGACGTCCAGGGCGGCGGAGAACCGGCCCGTTTCCAGCGCCCCGGTCAATGCGTCCATTTCCACCAGGCGCCCGCGCGCCGAGTTCAGGAAGACAGCCCCGTCGCGGATCAAGGCCAACTCGCGCGCGCCAATCATCCCGCGCGTGGCCGGGATGTCCGGGGCGTGCAGCGAGAAGACTTTGGAGTTGCTTAAAAGAGCCGGCAAATCGGCGCGCTCGACGGCGAAGCGGGCGGCGTCTTCGTCGCCGAGGGCGGGGTCGCAGGCGAGGACGCGGCCGCCGAAGGGCGCGAGAAGCGCCCGGAACAGGCGGGCGACATGGCCGAAGCCGACCAGTCCGACCGTCTTGCCGTAAAGCGTCTCGGACGGGGACCGGCGACGCAGCAGCGTGATGGCGCTCAGAAGACAGTATTCGGCGACGGTGCGCGCGATGGCCGCCTGCGCGCTCGTGACGACGATGCCCTTTTCCAAGGCATAGCGCGGCAGCCAGCGCACAGACCCCGCCGTGTGGCTGATGACCCGCAGGCGCAGGGCGCGGTCCAGCATGGCGGGGATGGGCGGGCGCGTCCCCCACCCCGTCAGTACGGCGTCTGCGCCCGCCCAAAGCGCGGCGTATTCCTCGTCGGGGAGCGGCCCAGCATCCAGGCAGAAGACGACCGTGCCCAATGCGCGCAGGGCGTCCTCCTGCTCAGGAAGCCGCATCCGCTGGTAGGTCTGTTCCGGCATGGCGCACAGGATGGCCGTCATGGTTTGGTTATTTCGCGCTGGCCTGCGGCTTGCCCCAGGCTTTTTGCGCCCACACGTCCATCGGAGCGTAGTTGTCGTTCCAGGTCGTGTACATCGCGCCGACGACGCCGCGCAGGCCCTCGGAACCGGCGATCCACTTCTGGATGCCCTCGCCGTTCTCGTCGCCGTCATAGTACCCGGACAGGACTTGCTTCAGCCCCAGGTCGGCGAAGAATTTGACGTCTTTGGCCCCGCCGCCGCCGTTCCAGTTGACGATGCCGACGTCCTTGTCCAGCCCCTTCCACGAGCCTTTCAGGGAGCCGTTGACGAGGTAGAAGTGGTCGGTGGCATTGTGGTACGGATCAAACATGTCGCTCCAGACCCAGATGCCGGCGTCGGGGCGGATCGCCCGGATGATGCCCGCCGACTTGTGGATGTTCCAGGCCAGAAGCTGGCCGGGCGTCATGTGCTTGCTCTGGCAGAGGGCGCACTGGTCAATGACCCTCAGCTCGTCGTGCTCCATGAGGAAGGCGTCCGGGTGAAACAGCGTGTTGGCCGTTTGGACCTCGTCCCGCCAGTCGTCGAAGATGCGCGGCTCGCTGAGGCACTGCGTCACGCGGTCCTCGTAAATGATGGTCGGATGGTAGTAGCTCACGCGCAGCCGCTGGCCGTCCTTGATGCGCGAATTGGCCGTGAGGTGGATGACGGGCATGTCGTGGTAGGCCACCCAGGGGTGCAGCAGCGGGTCCACGATCTTTTGGAAATCGCGCCCTTCCTCGTAGACCATGCCGTCCTCGCCCCGCACCGAAACGGGGCAGCCGGGGCGGCGCAGGACGTTGACCAGGCCGATCTCCTGGACGCTGAAGTCGTCCCACCACACCTTGCCGGTCGTGCCGCCCCAGGAGCCGAGGTAGAGCAGGGCTTTGGTGTTGTCCAGGCTGTTGAAGCCCAGGTCGTAGTGCTTCCAGTCCTGGGTCGCGTCGCAGTGGAAGGTCTGGTAGCTGATGCCGTTGTCTTGCCCGTCCGCCGTCAGCACCTTGACTTCGGGCGAGAACCCGCCGGCCAGGCCCTCGGTCTTGACCCAGAAGGAGATGCGATACTGGCGGTGCGGCTTGAGTTGAAGCGTCTGCATGACGCGGACGTGCTGGCCGTCGTTCTTGCCGGGGTTCTCCATGCGGAGCGAGGTCTTGCCGCCGTGGACGACGTCGTGGTCGGCGAACGTCGTGATGCCCTCGTTGTCTTGGAACGACCAGCCGCCGAAGTGGTTGCCGGTCGCGTCCTCGAAGTCGCCGTTGAGGACCTGGGTGAGGTTGTCGGGCTGGAAGGCCGCCGTGCCGCCGCGCGCGACGAACAGCGCGTCCTGGGACAGCAGCCCCTCCTGGTAGTTGCGGTCATGCGCCCCGCCCATGACCATGGCGACGATGCCCAGCCCGTACTTTTTGGCGGCCCCTTTGAGTTCCGCCGCCTTCGCGGGCGCGACATTGGCCCCGATGACGACGGCGTTGTAGCCGTCGGCCTGGGCGCGGGGGAACTGGGCGATGGTGCGGTCCACGTCTTTAGGGTCGCCCATGTTCCGCCAGAAAAACAGCCACCGCTTCTGCATGGCCGGCGACGCCGGCAGTGTGGCGGCTTTGGCGGCGGGTTTTGGGGCCGCTTTCTTCACAGCGGGCTTCGGCGCGGCCCAGGCGCCGGCGCACAGGGACGTGCCCGCGAACATAGCAAGAAGCACGTTGATGGCGATACGAATATAGGTCATGGAACATCTCCCCTCAGCGAAAAAACTAGGAACAGTTACTTCCATTGGTCATAGTCAACATCAAACACGTTGTAGTCCCGCGTCTCGGAAACTACACGACCTGACCAGATCCGATCCTTACCAGGACCGTTAGGCGTGTCCGACTGGAAGACAGCCCGCATACGAACCGAGCGCACCCCGCCGGGGGAATCATGATAGTTCAGGAAGCTAGGGAATCCCATATAGTCCTGGCCGTAGTTAAGACCAGGTTTAGCGATCCGCTCTTCCCCAGGCTTGTATTTGTGCAGGTTCAGCCTACGCACAAACACATCCCCCGGTGTAAGTATCTCCCAGTGTCTGCCACCATTAGAGCTTGCGGAAACCACTATAGGATCAGGTAACGCTCTACCGTCTATCGCCAGAATTTCCAGAGTTAGGGGCGTATTCACCCAAAACTTCACGGGCCGATCAGAGGCGTTACGAATCACAACATCAATGAAAGGATGTGCCGTAAAGTAAAGGGATCTGTTGCCGAAATTGTTTACCGGAGCCGCGATGGAAGCCTCCAGCACTGGTGCTGTGCTTTGTACAGAAGTCTCTGCCGTGGTCGCACATCTGCCGCCCATTGTAAGTAATGTAAGTAAAAAAACGACGCTGAGGGCTAACAGCGATTTAAGAAAGTTCATGGTTTGCTCTCCATATCAGTTTGCTCTTCCGGGACTTCGGAACAAGAAAGCTCCTCGCCTGCGGCCCAACGGCTGGGATTGCTTGTTCAACGGCTACACTGTTCTTATTGGGGCTATTCGCCATGCAGCGCGGGTTTTCCTTCTTCGACCTGCCCGGTAGAGTTGACAGGATTTCATATCTCCTCTATAATCGCGCTGACGCAGAGGTGTGAGGAACAAATTGCCATGACGTATCGAGTCGCGTTGATCGGGGCGGGGACGATGGGCGGGGAGCACGGGCGGCAGTGGGCGTCCGTGCCGGGGGCGGAGGTCGTCGGGGTGCTGGCGGAAAGCCGGGAAGAGGCGAGGCGGGCCGCCGAAGCCGCGTCCTGTCCGGCGTTCGGGCGGGATGAGTTTGACGCCCTGCTGCGGCAGACGCGGCCGGACATCGTGGACGTGTGCGTCCCGACGCCCCTGCACCGGGAATATGTCGAGCGGGCGGCGGCGGCGGGCAAGGCGGTCTTTGTCGAGAAGCCGCTGGCGCGAACGCTGGCGGACTGCGACGCCATCGTCCAAGCCGTCGAGCGCGCGGGGGCGCCGCTGATGGCGGGGCATGTCCTGCGCTTTTTCCCGGAATATGCCGCCGCGAAGCGGCTGGTGGACGCGGGCGGGGTCGGCAGGCCCGCCGCGATCCGCACGGCCCGCCTGGCGGGGATGCCGCATGGGGGGAAGAGCTGGTACGGGGATGGGGCGCAAAGCGGCGGGGTCGTGCTGGACATGATCATCCACGACTTCGACTGGCTGCGCTGGACCTTCGGGCCGGTGGCGCGGGTCTTCGCCCAGGGGCTGTACGGCAGGCCGGAACACGCCGGGCAGCGGGACTACGCGCTTGTGACCCTGCGGATGGAGTCGGGCGCCGTCGCCCATGTCACCGGGTCGTGGGCGCATCCGGGCGGCTTCCGCACGAGCCTGGAGATCGCCGGGGACGCGGGACTGATCGAGTACGACAGCGCCCTCAGCGCCCCGCTGACGCTGGCGCAGCACAAGACAGAAGGAGGCGGGGGCGGCGTCGCCGTGCCGGAAAGCCCGCTGGCGGCGGGAGACAATCCCTATTTCCTGGAACTGAGCGCGTTCGTCGAGGCGCTGCAAGAGGGCGTCCCGCCGCCGGTGACGGTGTATGACGCCCGCGAGGCGGCCCGGATCGCCCTGGCCGCATTAGAGTCCATCGAGACGGGAAAGGCGGTGACGCTGGCATGACACGGAAAATCGGAATTCTCTCGTTCGCGCACATGCACGCGGCCTCTTACGCCGCCGCCCTGGCCGCCCACCCCGACGCGACACTCGTCGGGATCGCCGACCCAGACGGCGAACGGGGCCGGACGATGGCGGCCCGCTTTGAGACCCCTTTCTTTGACTCCGACGCGGCCCTGTTGGAACAGCCTTTGGACGGCGTGGTCGTCACCAGTGAGAACGTCCACCATCGCGCACTGGTCGAACAGGCCGTGGCGGCGGGCGTCGGGGCGATCCTCTGCGAGAAGCCGCTGGCGACGACACTGGAGGACGCGCGGGCGATGACGGCGCTCTGTGCGGACAACGGGGTGCGGCTGGCGACCGCGTTCCCCTGCCGGTATGCGCCGGCATTCCAGCGGCTCCGCGCGCGGGTGCAGGCGGGGGCCGTCGGCGAAGTCCTGGCGATCCGGGGCACCAACCGGGGGAGTATGCCCGGTGGCTGGTTCACGGACCGCGCGCTTTCGGGTGGAGGGGCGGTGATTGACCACACCGTCCATGTCGCCGACCTGAACCGTGTGCTGCTAGGCCGGGAAGCGACCGAGGTTCAGGCGGAGATCGGCAGCGGCTTTTATCACCAAGAATGGGACGACACGGGGCTCCTGACAATCCAATACGAGGGCGGCGTCTTCGCCACGCTGGACACGAGCTGGTCGCGCCCCAAAACCTATCCGACGTGGGGGGACGTGACCATGCAAGTGGTCGGCACGGAGGGTGTCCTGGACATGGACATGTTCGCCCAGAACCTGGTGCATTACGACGACGCGGCGGGACATGTGAGTTGGTCGAATTGGGGCAGCGGCATGGATGCGGGCCTGGTGGCCGACTTCCTGCGCCTGGCAGGGAGGGAGGACGCGCCGGACCTGGCGACGGGCGAGGACGGCCTGCGCGCGCTGGCCGTTGCCTTGGCCGCCTACCGCTCCGCCGAGACGGGCCAACCTGTGAGCGTGGAGGCATGACATGAAAATCGGAATCAACCGCTGGACCATGCCGCCCGATTGGAGCCTCGCCGAGTGCTTTGGGGCCGCCAAGCGGGCCGGGTTTGACAGCATCGAGATCAACCTGGCCGAAACGGGCGAGCTGACCCTGACCAGTACGGAAGCGGACGTTCGGAAGATTACGGACAGCGCCCGCGAGGCCGGGATCACGCTTTCCAGCCTGTCCAACGGGCTGGGGTGGACGTACCCGCTCACGGCCAACGACCCCGCCGTGCGCCGCCAGGGGGTCGAGGTGCTGCGGGCCGCGCTGCGCGCCGCCAAATGGCTGGATGTGGACACCATCCTGTGCGTGCCGGGCGTCGTGAGCGCCGATGTCCGCTACGATGTCGCCTACGAACGCGCGCAGGCCGCGCTGCGGGAATTGGCCCCCGAAGCCGAGACGGCAGGTATCTTCATCGGCGTGGAGAATGTCTGGAACAAGTTCCTGCTGTCGCCGCTCGAAACGGCGCGGTTCGTGGACGAGATCGGCAGCCCGGCGTTGGGCGTCTACTTCGACGCCGGCAACGTCCTGGCTTACGGCTACCCGCAGCACTGGATCGAGATTCTGGGGCCGCGCATCAAGAGGGTGCACGTCAAGGACTTCAAGACCCAGATCGGCAGCATTCAGGCGTTCGCCAACCCGCTGCAAGGGGACGTGCCGTGGGTGGAGGTGCGCGCGGCCCTGGACGGCATCGGCTACGGCGGCTTCGTCACGGCGGAAGTGGACGGCTACGCCGCCGCGCCCGATCTCGGTTTGAAGCACATCGCCGAGTCCCTGCGGCACGTCTTCGGCTAAGGGATGCGGCACGTCTTCGGCTAAGGGAAGGGATGGATGCGGCGCTCACAGCGAGATCATCTGCTCCAGCCGGACACGTTCTGGTGGGCCGTAGGCATCGAGGATTCGTTCCTGCCGACGCCCCTGCCCCGCACGGGGCGGACGCTGGACGAGTACGCGCTGACGGACCATTATGGCCGCTGGCGCGAGGACATTGACCTGATGGCGGGGCTGGGCGTGCGGACCGTCCGTTACGGCATCCCCTGGCACCGGATCAGCCCCTCTCCGGGACAGTGGGAGTGGACTTGGGCCGATAGGCCAATCGAGCGGCTGCTGGCGGCGGGCATCCATCCCATCGTTGACCTGGTGCATTACGGGACTCCGGCCTGGATCGAGGGCGCTTGGGCCAACCCCAGCCTGCCCGAACACATGGCCGAGTACGCCGCGCGGGCGGCGGAGCGCTTCGGCGGGCGCGTCCACCTGTGGACGCCGCTCAACGAGCCGCGCATCACCGCCTGGGGCTGCGGCATGAGCGGCGTCTGGCCGCCGTATCGGCGGGGGTGGCGCGGCTTCGTCGCCGTCCTGCTGGCGGTCTGCCGGGGCATCGTCCTGGCGGGGGAAAACCTGCGCGCCGCCGACCCCGAAAACGTCCTCGTCCCCATTGATGCCGCGAACCGGTGGCTGCCGCCCCACCCTGCCGAGCCAGCGCTGATGGCGGCCACCGAGTTCCGCCGGGACCTGATGTTCCTCGCCCTGGACCTGCTGGCGGGGCAGGTGGACACGGCCCATCGCCTGTGGCCCTGGCTGCTCCGGCACGGCGCGACCGAGGGCGGGCTGGCGTGGTTCCGGGAGCGCCCAGTCACGCCCGACATCCTCGGCATCAATCTGTACCCGATGCTGTCGCAGAAGCAGTGGGTGCGGACCGCGTCCGGGCGGGCGCGCCTCCGATTCCCTTATGGCTCCGCCGAGACGGTGGAACAGATCATCACGGACTATTGGGAGCGCTACCGGCGGCCGATGCTGATCGGCGAGACGGCGGGCCGTGGCTCGGTGGCGCGGCGGCTGGCCTGGCTGCGCGAGTCGACCGAAGGGGTGCGCCGCCTGCGCGCGCGCGGGATTCCCCTGATCGGCTATACCTGGTGGCCCATGTACGATCTGGTCGCCTGGGCGTACCAGCACAGCCAGGCCCCACTGGGCCGGTTCGTCGTGCCGATGGGGCTGTGGGGGCTGGACCCGGACACGCTGGATCGCACTCCCACGCCCCTGGTGGATGCCTACCGTGACTTGGCTCGCAGCGGCGCGGAGGCCGCCGGGCCTCTGGCTGTTGCGCCGCCTGGTTCCACCCCCTAAGCGAGCAGCCGCGCGGCCCTTTCAGCCACTGGGGGCCTCGTTCCCGCTGTCGGCATCAGCACCGCCAGTCCCGGCCTCCGTCTCAGCGCCCGCCATGCCGCTCAACCCGGCGCCGCCGGTCTCGCCGACGCCTGTGTCGCCGGGGAGCAGGCCGCCTGCCCCCGTTTCCTGATCGGCCACGGTTTCCCCGTCGAAGCCAGCCTACTTCTTAGCAGAGCCGGGTTCGGACATCTTGCGGTGCATCTCGGCGGAGGCGGTCGGAGGGATCAACTCGGCCGTGACGCCCTGGACTTTCGTTTTCAGGCTGCCGGCGATGACCTTGTCCTTGCCGGCCATCAATGCCTCGAAGCCGTCCTTCGCCACGTCGGCGGGGTCGTCCTTCTTGCTCGTCCCCACCATCGTGTCGTCCATGTCCGCCCGATGGAAAAAGTTGGTCTCGGTCGGGCCGGGCAGCAGGGCCGTCACGGTGACGCCCGTATCCTTCAGCTCGTTCCGCAGCGCTTCCGAGAAGGAGAAGATGAAGGCTTTGGACGCCCCGTAGACCGCCTCGAACGGCGCGGGCATGAGGCTGGCGACGGAGGCCGTGAACAGGATGCGGCCGCTGCCGCGCGCGGCCATGTCCTGGACGATGTGCTTGGCGAGGTGGACCGTCGAAACGACGTTCAGGTTGATCAGGTTGAGTTCTTCGTCAAGGTCGGTCTCGCGGAAGTCGCCGCCGACGCCCACGCCCGCGTTGATGGCGATCGCGTCCACGGGGCGGCCAGCCGCCTGGATTTTGGCGTAAAGCTGATGCACGCCGTCATGCTCGGCGAGGTTGACGGCAATCGTCTCGACGCTTGCGCCGAGGGCCTGGATTTCCTGAGCCGCCTGAGCGAGACCCTCCGGCTCGGCGGCCAGGAGGAGATCAAAGCCGTTCTGGGCGAATTGCTTGGCGAGTTCGTAGCCGATGCCGCTGGAAGCGCCGGTCACGACAGCGAATTGTTTTCCCGATGAAGCGCTCATGGGTGTAGTTCCTTTCAAAGTGCTCAGTCAAAGTGCGTCGCGAGTTGTTTATCCCGCGTCGCGTTTGTGGCTAAACGGGCCGGGCACAGGGTTCGTCCCTATGAATTAGCCGGCGCCGAAGGGCGGCAGGGGGACGGGCGCAGACGCCGGGGCGACGCCGCGAACTGCCAGACGGCGCGCGTACAGCCGGCCGCCGCAGACGACGTAGAGGGTGTCGAAGGACTTGCCGCCGAACCCCAGACTGGTGATTTGGCCCCCCGGCAGGGTCAGGATGCCCTCCACGCGGCCATTCCGGTCGCAGACCTGGACGCCCATGCGGGTGGCGACGTAGAGGTTCCCCTGGGTGTCCTCCGCCATATCGGACGCGCCGCTGCCGTCCGCCGCGTCATCCGCGCTTTCCGCCGTATGCAGCCAGTAGAAGCGCTGCTTGTCCCGCGTCCGGCCATCCGGTTGTAGGACATAGCTGTAGACCCAGTGCGTGTCCCCCTCGGCGGCGAAAAGCAGGTTATGGTCTGCTGTCATCGCCAGACCCGTCGCGTGGCGCAGGCCGGTGTCTATGACCACTTTCGCGCCGCCCGGCTTGACCAGCCAGATTTTGCTGGGCAGTTCTGCATGTGCCCCCGGTTCCGTAGCGTAGAGGCAGCCATCGCTGGACACCAGCAAGGCACGGGCACGGATGCCGGCGGCGGCCACGGTCGCTCTCCCCGCCGCGCTGTAGGCTAGGATTTTCCCATCGCTGGTCGCCGCGTAAAGCCGCCCGTCCGGGCCGCAGACTTGGGCGGTGATCGGGACGGCGCTGCGGGCGAAGACCGTCGGCACGCCGTCCGCGCCGACTTTGTAGATAGCTTTCGCGATGTCGAAATACACGTCGCCCGATACACTCACCGCCAAGCCCGTGGGCGCTTTGTAATCCACTGCCACAGGCCGCCACTCTTCTCCCTTAATCAAGACCGCGCGCAACATGCTGTTGCCCGACCATCCGGGCGTGATCGGCTGCGGGTAGTCCCGCCAGAGCCATTTCAGCACGTCCGGGAAGAGGGACTGCGCGTGTGAGCCTTCATGGCCTAACGTCCCCCAGGAGTGGTTGACATCATAACCGGCGAACCTCAGCGACTCTTCCATAGATCGGTTCTGCGTGTACCAATTGTCGAACAAGGGGTTCCAGGTGTCCTGCGCGCCGTCCTGCAAAAAGATGCGGATCGGCTTCGGCTCGGTCTTTCGGACCAGCGTCGGGTACATATCCGCGCCGCGCATCCCGACATAGGTGCCGATGGCGGTGAAGACGCGGCGGAACAGATCCGGGCGCTGCCAGGCTGCCGTCCACGCGCAGACGCCGCCGCTGCTGCCGCCGTAGATCATGTGGCCGTTCGGATCCGTGGAAAGGTGAATGGCCTGGCCGTTGGGCGTCCGGCGCTGCTCGACGGCGGGCAGGACCTCTTCGGTGAGGAAGCGATCAAAGGTGTCGTTGGTGCTGTCGAACTCGTAGCAGCGGTCAAAGCGCAGCGGCTCGTTCGTCCCCGGCTTGGTCACGGCGCCCGAAGAAAGGAACACGCCGATGGTGACGGGCATCTGCTTCTTGAAGATCAGGTTGTCGAACACGGTCTGCGGCAGGTAATTCGGCCCGTCCAGCCCGACGCAAAGACACGCCGGCTTGTCGGGCGTATACTCCGCCGGCACATACACCGTAACCGTGGATTTCGTGCCAGGATAGTATTTCGGGGAGGCAGTCAGGTCGAACTGGAATGTCGTACCCTGCGGCACACCAGCCTGTTTCTGCGAGTCCGGCCCGACGAGATACTGCGTCTGGGCAAGGCTCCGGCAAATGCCGCTCCCGAAGAGCGCGCCGCAGACGAGAAGCAGCAGGAAACCTCTTGCATAAGCCCGCCCGACCCTGAAGGGCCGGGCTATGCCCCGCTCCGCCGGTGGGCCGCCCCTCCGAATAGACCTGGCCTTCAGGCCAGGTAAGACCTTAAGCCGGAGGTCTAGTAAAGGTCGTAGGAAGAGTGTCAAAGGTCGTAGGAAGAGTGTCATAGATGTGGTTCTCACTCAGGGCGCGGGCGTGAGCGTCCACTCGGTGTGCGGGTCGCCATCCCAGCGCTCCCAAAGGTCTATATGGGCGGCCGGGGTCGCGTTTCCGCCGAAATCGTCCAGCCCGCTGCCGGACACGCACTGCGGGACGAGGCCGTACGTCCCGTTGGCGTTGGGAACGACGGCCCACCGCTCCGAGGGGAGCTTCCGGTCGGCCTCGGTCACGATTCGGGTTCCATCGGCGGAACCGCCGCCCGCCACGGCCAATACCCGCGAGCTATCGTTGGATGGGTGGATGGCGTAAAGTCCGCCGCTGCCCGTAAAAACCCATTTTGGACCGGGTGAGCCGAGCGTCACCCCAGCGTCGGAGGCATTTAGAACCAGGGCCGGGGCGCCGGCGGGCACGATGGCATATGGCCCATTGTCCAGAAGAGGCTGCAACCCTATCGCCAAAGAAACGTGATCGAAGGTCGCTCGGCAGTTCGTCCCCGGCGATTGGCTTGCCAGGCAAAAGCCGACGTAGACCATTCCCGACGCGATAGGCTGGCCGCCGCCGACCTTTTTCCAAGTGCCGGGAGCGTTGTTCGCGTCGGCGGCCAGGTAGCCGTCCACCATTGTGCCCCGCTTCACCAGCCGTATCCAGACGGGGCCGGAAGCGCCCGCCGCGTCCGTGGCGACACGGGGAGCGCAGGGAGTTCGGTATTGGAAAAGGACGCCAGGGCGGGGCGTCCGGACGATGGCGACGAAGTTGGAGGTGGCGGCCAGCGCGTCCCGGACCATCAGCCCGGCTTCGGCAGCATCATTGGAACCCGGCGAGAAAGTGACGCGCGCAATGAGCGCAAAGTCGCCGGTGACAGATTGGTAGACGTAGTGGAACTGATCGGATCCGCCGGAAAGTCCCGCCCCGCCCGCCGTCACCGTGAACGTGCCATTCTCGGCCTGAGAACCGCCGGTCTGGGTTGGGCTGCCGATGTCTATCCCATTCCACGGCACCGGCAAGTGATCGTCGGCACGAGCGCCAGTCGTGCTCCACAAGCCGGCAGCGACCAGGGCGGCAAGGAGGACGAAACGCCGCAGCACCGGGAGCTCGGAACGGGAACGCATTGGGAGGATGCCTGTGTCTTTCATCGGCTTCTTTCTCCGGCAGGCCGTGGGAGGAGGTTGAAGGAGACCAACCCCGCAAGAATGAGGACCGAGGCTCCCAAAATTGCGAAGCCGCTCCCGCCGAGCGCGGCGACTCCCGGCTTGGCGGCTGTGAAGGCTGCCGGCGGGAGCGGCGGGGCCATGCCTTGCAGGTAATACGCCTGAAGGTAGGTGAGGAGGCAGACAAGACTGAGCAGCCCCAGACTGTGCGGCAGGGCCAGCCGAAAAAGCTGTCCTTCCTGGCCGGTCAGGTGACTGGAAGCCGTAGCGACCGCGATGCTCTGCGGCGAAATCATCTTGCCGATCACCCCGCCATCGGTATTGGCGGCGATGGTCAGAAGCGGGTTCAGACCGAGATGGGTGGCAGTGGCGCGCTGCATGTTGCTGAAGAGGGCATTGGAAGATGTATCGCTGCCGGAAACGAAGACGCCGATCCAGCCGATGATGGGGGCGACGAGCGGAAAGAAATGGCCGGTGACGGTGAGCGCGTTCCCGAGAGCCAGACTCATGCCGGAGTAGTTGGCGAGGTAGGCGAAGCCGACGATGGAGGCCAGCGTGACGAGCGGATTGCGCAGACTGCGCAGCGACTCGCCGAACACCTCTCCGACCTGGCGGGCGGGCATTCGCAGCAACAGCGCGGCGAGAACCGCCGCCGCAAAGATCGCTGTACCGGCGGCCGAGAGCCAGGCAAACGAGTAGGTGATCGTCAGCGCTTTCCCGCCCGCCGCGATGGCATGGTTCAGGCCGCTCATCGGGAGTTTGAGCGTGACCTGGTCCAAGATCGCTTTGGTGCCGGCGACACCCCAATTCCCCACAAAGAGAATCAGAAGCACGAACGGCGTCCAGGCCCTCAGCAGCTCTCGCGAGGAGGCGCGGGCGGACACCGGGGCAGGCGCGTGGGCGGCTTCCTGCGGGAAGCGCCAGATGTTTTTCGGTTTCCAGACGCGCAGAAACAGGACGAGACAGCTCAGGGAAACCAGGGACGCGAGGATGTCGGGCAGCAGCGGCCCGAGGAAAGTCGCGACCAGGTAGATGGTCAGGCTGTAGGAGCCGGCCGTCACCAGAATGGCCGGCCAGACCTCCCTCATCCCCTTCCAGCCCGACATAAAGAGGATCAGCCAGAAGGGAAGGATGAGGGACAAAAGCGGCAATTGATGGGCGATCATGTGCCCGATAAGGACCGGGTCTACCCCGGACGTTTGCCCTGCGGTGATGACCGGGATGCCGATACTGCCGAAGGCGACCGGCGCACTGTTGGCCAGGAGGCAAATACCGGCCGCGTAGAGCGGCTGGAAGCCCAGCCCAACGAGCATGGCGGTCGTGATGGCGACAGGGGCCCCGAAGCCGGCGCAGCCCTCCAGAAACGCGCCCAGGGAAAACGCGATCAGCAGCGCCTGTAAGCGCCGGTCGGCGGTGACGGCCTCAATGCTCCGGCAGACCGTGGTAAAGCCGCCGCTTTTGACACTGAGATTATACAAAAAAACGGCGGAAACGAGTATCCAGCCGATCGGAAAGAGGCCGTTCAAAATGCCGTACAGCGTCGAAAGAGCAGCAAGCTTGACCGGCATCCCAAAGGCCAAAACGGCGACCGTCAGGCCAAGGATCAGGGTGCAGACGGCGGCGAGATGGCCTGAAAGCTTCTTGGTGATCAACAGGAAAAACAGGGCAAGGATGGGGACAGACGCCGCACCGGCGGAGAGCGCGAGATGATGGAAGGGGTTCGTTTCTTGCTGCCACATAAGAGGTCCGCTTTGTGCGCCTGTGCTAAAGACTCAGGTTGTCGGCCTGCGTGATGGCCTTGCTGCCGGTTTGGAGGCTGACGCCCCCGGCGCAGAAATTGCCGGTCGCCAGGAACTGCCGCGTGGCGGGGCTGGCGTAAAAGTCCGGTCTGCCGTCCAGCCGGAAGTCGCACCCCAGGACGCGCACGTCGCCCCCGTTGGCCTGGATGCAGGCGTCGCGGTTCTCCTGGATGTCCCAGGTCTGGAACTGGCAGCCCGTAAACGTCGCTTCGGGGCTGGAGACGTTCGGCGGCCCGTAAGGCGCGGCGTTGATGACGACAGCCGCCCCAAAGGCGTTCCAGAAATTGCAGTTGACGAACGAGAGCCGCCCGGTGAACGTCGGGGCCGTGTAAACCAGATGGTTGCCGACGGAGTCGTCCAGCCCGGCGAAGTCGCAGTCCGTGAAGGTGATGCCGAGGATGTCCGTGTCGTCCACAAAGCATGGCTGGGCCGTCAGGTCCGCCCCGCAGCCGATCAGCCGGCCATAGGGCCGGTTGCCCTTGTTGGGACCGGCGCTCGGGTTGACGGCGAAGTGGAAGCCGCGCCAATATCCCAGGCAGAAACAGTCGAGGAGACGGAACTGGTCGTCCCGCCCGATCTCGAAGGCCGTCCCATGCTGCTGCTGCCACTGCCAGAGGCCCGGCGTGCTGACAGCGCCGGGGAGCAGTGTCGTGTTGTTGTTGAACTGCGGGACGAAATGGATGGCCTCGACGCGGTCCACATCCCCTCCGTTGTCAATGCTGATGCCTTTGAACGTCGGCTGGCCGGTGATGTGGTCTATCCAGTGCCGGTCGCCGCTCCAGGCCCGGATGCCCTGATAGACGTTGACCAGGTTGATATTCGAGACGCGGTCCGCATTGCCGGTCAGGCTGATCGCCCACGGCGCGGGCGTCGGGGCGCGAAGGGTTTCGTCGTTGCCCTGGAGCGGGCAATCAATCGCCACCCCTTCCACGACCGCGTTCGTGCCGACCGTGAGGAACGGGGGCGCGTCCGCGTGGCCGAAGCCCTCCACCATGCCTAGGGTCGTGCCGCCGTCCAGCGGCCCGTCGCCGGGGAACTGATGCCCCGGCAGCGCGCCCCACAGGTGGGACGGCAACAGCAGCGCCCCGTGCAGACGCACGAACTTGGGCACCGTAAGCGTTCCCAGAACCAGATACGCCCCGGCGGGCAGGCTGACTGCGCCGCCCCCGGCACGGCCCTGCGCGTCCAGAGCGGCCTGAAAGGCGGCGGTGTCGTCGGTTCCGTAAGCGGCTTGGGCGTGGATCACCGTCGCCGACGCCGTCGCCCGCAGAGTGGCATGGCCCCGATCCTGTACGGCGGCGATAGTCGTGGACAATGCGCCCCCGCCGGCCCCGGCCCCGGCGATGAGAATGGCTTTGCCCACATCGTTCGGAGCGAGCGAGGCGGACGCAGACGACAGGCGCTGTGAGCCGCTTTGGATCGCGGCGTCCGAAAGCGCCTTCATGTCGGCCCTTGCATGGAAGGGCGCTTCGGTGACGCTGCGGTCGGCGGGCGGGCTGACGGACGCCGACCAAGCCGGCAGGGCGAGAGCAAGCAGCGCGAGGGTGACGAAGTTGGAGGCGACGGGGAGGGCGTCCAGGGTCATCAGCTTCCCTTCAGGCTCAACGTCAGGCCGTCGTCCAGCGGCAGGTCCACCGTGTGCAGGCCGGGGTCGGCGTGAACGAACTCCAGATAGTCCTGCATTTGGCCGGCCAGGGAGGTCGTGTCGTCCCCGATCAGCAGGCCGCCGGGGCGCAGCTTGGGCAGGGCCAGACGCGCATAGGCCAGGTACTGCGGCTTGTCGGCATCCAGGAACACGAGATCATAAGGCCCTGCGAGGCCGGGCAGGATTTGCAGCGCGTCCCCGTGATGCAGGGTGACGCGCTCGGCAAGGCCGGAGGCGGCGACGTTCGCGCGGGCGGCGGCGTGCCGGGCGGGATCGGCTTCGATGGTGTCCAGGCGGCCGTCCGTGTGCCGCAGGGCGTCGGCCAGCCACAACGCCGAGTAGCCGTTGCTGGCGCCGACCTCAAGGATACGGCGGGCGCCGAGGGCGAGGGCGAGGAAGTTCAGGAACTGACCGTTCTCGCGGCTGACGTTCCAGAAGTCATCGGCGGTCTGCTCCAGGCGGACGAGGATGTCTGCCAGGGCGCTGTCGGTGGGCGCTGTCATAGGTGTCCTTCCAGCGGGGGCCGCTCGGTGGGGCCGAAGGAGACGTTCCGGCGCGTTTCCAGAGTCACTCGGTCGTCCGTGAAGCGGGCCGTGTGGGTGCGGGTGAATGGGGTCTCGTAGAAGCAGACCGTCAGCGTGTAGGTGTCCTCGCCCGTCCATGCGCCACGGGCGGCAAGGGGCCGCGCTTCGCCCCAGCCGAGGGCGGTCGTCCCCAGCCGCCACAGGTCCGCGCCAATCTCGATCCGGTGTTCGCCGTTCTTGTCGCGCAACGTAAGCACGGCCCCGTCTTCGCCGAAGTCCCAGGTGGCCGATTCGGTGCCGGGGTCGTCTTCCTCCGGCGCGTCGAGGCGAAGAAAATGGTAGGTGAAGCCCGACACGCGGGCTGCTGTCGGCGATGAGTGGCGCCCTTCAGGGGCGGGCAGAGAGAGACTCGCCAGGCGCTGCGCCAGCCGCCTCTGTGCATCGGGATCGTCTGCCAACGGGGCGGGCTGCATCGCAGGGAGCAGGTGTTCCCAGATCAGGTTCAGCACGCCGCCGAGGTCGCGCGTCCCCGCCGTCATCGCCACCACGGCGTCCTGGTCCGGCAGGACAACGCAAAGCTGCCCAAAGGCGCCGTCGCCCCGATAGGCGTCGTGCCGGCAGCGCCAGAATTGGAAGCCATACCCAGCGGCCCAATCGTTATTGGGGTCGGTGCCGTTCGAGACCTGCTTGGCCGTCGCTTCGGCCACCCACGCCTCGGGCAGCAGGCGCTCCCCACGCCAGACACCCTTTTGGAGATACAACTGGCCGAAGCGGGCGATATCCTCGGTTTTGATGCTCAGGCCCCAGCCGCCCATGTTGATGCCCTGCGGGCTGCTTTCCCACGTCTGGCCTTCAATGCCAAGCGGGTCGAAGAGGCGCGGACGCAGGTAGTCCAGCAGGGTCTGCCCCGTCACTTTCTGCACGATGGCGGAGACCATGTAGGTCGCGCCGCTGTTGTAGACGAAATGCGAACCCGGCGCGCGCTCGACGGGCAGGGATAGGAATGCCTTTACCCAGTCGCCGCCGTCCCCGTTCCGCAGACGGCCGGTGGTGTCCTGGTCGTGCCCGGTAGACATCGAGAGAAGATGACGGACGCGCATCGCGGCCAGATTCGCGTCAGTCTGGGGCGGCGCCAGATCGGGAAAGAAGGACAGAACCGTATCGTCGAGCGAGAGCAGCCCTTCCGAAGCGGCCAGGCCCGCCGCCGTGGAGGCAAAGCTTTTGGACAGCGAGAACAGCATGTGCGGTCGGTCACGCCCGTAAGGCTCCCACCAGCCTTCAGCGACGGCGTGGCCGTGGCGCAGGACCATCAGGCTGTGCAGCCCCAAGTCTTTTCGCTCGGCCTCGTCCACCAGGGCAAGGACAGCGTTGGAGGGGATACCCTGCGCCTCCGGGGTGCTGCGGGGCAGGGCCTGCGAGGAGGCATTCAGAGAGGAGGCTTCTTCGGTCACGCGGTTTCTCCTTTGATGTCATTGTTTCCAAGAGACGACGCCAGGCGCACCGGACGCCCCCCCTCGTCGGAGGACTGGTGCAGGGCGAGCACGATCTCCTGGTCCAGCCGCGCCTGCCATGCCCCATAAGTCGGCTCGGTGTCGTTCCGCACGGCGTCCACCAGACTTTGAATGCAGCCCGCGACGCCGATCTCGTCGTCGTGCCACTGCGGGCCGTGCCCCTGGACAGTGGGCCGGAACGGGTTTTCCCAGGTCACGGTGGGCCGGCCGAGGTCGCCGGTGTGCGCGACCATCGCCGTCAGCGCCCCGCCATCAATCCGTTCCAGCCGCCGCTCCAACGTGATCCGCTGCGCCGCCTGGCCGTCGGGAGTCAGCAGGGTCAGGTGCTCCTCCACGTCCGGGTACATCCCCGTCGTCACCCCCATGCCGCGCTCCGCCAGGAACCGGCTGGATCGCCACCAGCGCAAGGGCGAATCGTAGCCCACGCTGGTCCAGTGGAACAGCCCGATCTGCCCGCCCTCGAACTCGACCATCGCGTGTTCCTGCGTCTCGTCCCGCGCCCTGCTCGCCGTGCCTAGATACGGCCAGTGGGACGCCAGCGGATAGGAGCGCACCGCCCCCGTCACTTGGAGGGGCTTCGCGTCGAAGCCCAGGTAGCTGCGCATGACGCTGACGCCATGGTAGCCGTGCCCGGCGAAGTCGTTGAACGAAGTGTGGACGCGCCCGAACAGGCCGGAGGCGATGAGTTTGAGCTTGATCTGCTCCGGGGGGCGGCGGTGGAACTGCTCGGCGACCTCGACCTTCAGCCCCCGCTCCTGTGCGGCGGCGATGATGGCGTCGGCTTCGGCCAGCTCGTGGGCGATAGGCGTTTCCAGCAGGACGTGCAGGCCGTGCTCGACGGCCATCAGACCAACCTGCCCGTTGGCGCTGTAGGACACGGAGACGATGCCGATCCGGGGCTGCGTCTCGGTGACCAGACGAGCCATGTCCGTGTAGGCGGGCACGTCCAGGCTTGCGCCCAGTCGGCGGGCCGAGTCCTCGCTCCGGCCCCAGACGCCGACCAACTCGACGCCGGGCAGCGCCTTCAGGAGCGGCCCGTAGAGGTAATCGGAGCGCTTCGCGGTCCCGACGATGACTACCCGCAGCGGTGTGTCTGTCATGGCGCTTCCCCTTTCATACGCTGCACAAATCAAAAGCCGCCTTCAAGGCGGCGACGGGATCACCTTTCGGGATGAACTCATGGCCGACGTAGCCGTCGTAGCCCGTTTGGGCAATGGCGCGCAGGATCGGCGGGTAGTTCAGTTCCTGCGCGTCGTCCAAGTCATGCCGCCCTGGATTGCCCGCCGTGTGGTAATGCAGGAAGTGGGCGTGGTACTGCCCAATGGGTTCGTACTATGTCGCCCTCTCTCGGTGACATCCGTAGCGATCATGTTACCAGAACGATTCGACATGAAGCGCTTGATTGCCCGTACTCGCATTTCCGTGTCCGGTGTGATTCTGACGGATACAGAATGTTATCATACATATCCGTTCGACAGGGGAGGGGCGATCTCCTACCGAAATTTGCGGATTATGTGACACCGTTTTAGACGGAGAGAGTGAATATCGAAGCGATTAGACTGCCAAAAAGCACATTTTGGAAGGTGATCGGGGCAAGAAAAAAGATCGCCTGCCGAGGCGCTCATATGGAGGTATCAAAGACGCACCTGGTATTGTTCGTCGCTGACCTTTTCCATCCAGTCAACGACCTGGCCGTTGAAACTTTCCTGAATGGCGATGTGCGTCATGGCAGTGGTCGGCGCAGCCCCATGCCAATGCTTCTCCCCCGGCGCGAACCAAACCACATCACCCGGTCGGATTTCCTCGATGGGGCCGCCCTCGCGCTGCGCCCACCCGCACCTAGCCGTCACGATCAGGGTCTGCCCCAGCGGATGAGTGTGCCAGGCAGTACGCGCACCTGGCTCGAAGGTGACACTTGCGCCGCTGGCGCGTGCGGGCGCGTCCGCTTGGAGGAGGGGGTCAACGCGCACAGTGCCAGTGATTACTCCCCATGCGTAAACGCAGGGGCTTCTACAGGTCAAGCCTGACACATTGTAATCCCAATGTGATTTTTGCCCTGGCAACAAGGCCAGTGTGCAAATCCTGTTTCTGAGAACTATCCGCTTAGACTTTCGGGTTCATCACTTGCGCTCCTGTTCTTGGCAGTCTTAGTCTTCGGGTTCTTAGCGAGTTCCGCAAAGCGAGACAAGCACAAACCTAAAACAAAAAAGCACAAACAGGTACACGCAAACTTCACGTTAGGTGCCGATGGATTTCAGAGAGCAGAAACGATTACAAACATTATACCCGAAAGGCAAAAATATCATGCCTTCAAACAGACTTAGAGAAAGGCATGGAGTCTTATATCCCCATTGATAAATCAAGGGGCCTTACGGCTCTATTGGTAAACCAGTCTCCCGGCCCCTTGCCAGAGGGCTGAGACCCGTTTCTTTTGATTTCCATGGTTTTTCTCCGTGCTCTCTTACTCGATTTTCCATTTAGCGGCCTGTCATTTGTTCCAGTTTTTCGGGGTATCTCGCCCCCTGCACCGTGATCTTGAAGGCGGTATCATCGATATTACGCAGGTCGTCCGACGTGAGTTCGACGGAGGCTGCCCCGATATTCTCCTTCAGGCGATGCAGTTTCGTCGTTCCTGGAATGGGAACAATCCACGGTCTTCTGCATCTGGTTAGGACTGAGGGCCGCCATAGGTTCTCCTCCGATGAGCCATGTTTCATAATTTCCCCACGAACCGGCCCGGATTCCACATTCGGTCCGGGTCCAGGGTCTCTTTCAGGCGGGCCATCAGGCCAAAATCGGACAGCAGCGGGGACCAGACGGGCACGTCGCGGGCGCGCAGGATGTCCGGCATTCGCTCGATGACAAAACTGCCGCCGCAGCGGTCGGCCTTGTCCTTGAGGTCGGCGTAGAAGACGGTCCAGTCGGCGTCCTCGCGGGCGGGCGCAAAGTGGGCGGTCATCAGGCCCAGGGCGGCGTCGGCGGCGACGCGGGCGGCGAATCCGGCGCGGCGGGCAGTCCATTCGACCATACGGGAGAACGCGCCGACCTGGGACGAGAGGATGCGGAACGAGGCCGTCATCAGAGCGTCGTCCAGCGAGAAGTCGCGCAGGCGGGCGCGGGTCAGCACGGCGGCCTCCTCGGATAACGGGGCGGCGCCCAATGTTTCGGTCTGCCAGGCCACGGCCTCCGGGTCGCCGTCAAAGCCGATGACGACGTACTGCGCGGAGGAGGCTTCCGGCAGAACGGACTCGGCGGCGGCGGGATTCAGCAGGAACAGAAACGAGGGGGCTAACTCCGAGGCCAGCAGGCGATCCAAGACATCCTCGCTGTTGTGGTTCGCGTCCAGCGACAGGGCGACGGTGGCCTCGGCGGGGGGCAGCGGCGCGACTTTGAACGTGGCCTCGGCGATCAGGCCCAGGGTCCCGAACGAGCCGCAGTAGAGCTTCGGCAGGTCGTAGCCGGCGACGTTCTTGACGACCTTGCCGCCGCCGAGGACCCATTCGCCCCGGCTGTTGAGGACGGTGACGCCCAGCAGCGAGTCGCGCACACTGCCATAGGTGAGACGACGCAGGCTGTCCGCGCGGGCCGCGATCATGCCGCCGACGGTCTGCCGCGCGGGCAGGGCGACGTCGAGCGGCAGGAACTGCCCGTGCGCGGCCAGGGTCTCCTGAAGCTGCGCCAGCGTCACCCCCGCCTGCGCCGTCACGGTCAGGTCGGCGGGCGAGTAATCGGTGATCCGGTTCAGCTTGGCCGTGGAAAGCGCTATGTCATAGCGGGCGGACGGGTAGCCCAGATGCCGGCGCGTTCCCCCACCCCAGGGCACGATCCCCTTCCCAGCGGCCTGCCGCACAATCTCCTGGGCTTCGTCGGACGACTCGGGCGTGAAGGTCGAAGCGGGGAAGTGGCCGAAGAGATCGCAGGACGGCTCCATCATGCCCTTAGTATATCATTTTTGACGGCGAGGGTCAACTGGAATTCATCCCCAAATCAGCCCTGGATCGCCGCCATCAGATCCGGCAGGAACAGAATCACCGTTTTTGTGGCAAGCGCGAGCGGTTCGGGATCGGCCAGGCCCTGAGCGACGCCCGGCAGGTTGATGAGCAAGGTCCGCCCGCGCATACCGGCAACCCCGCGCGACAGCACCGCATCGGTCTGACCGGCGTCGAACGCCGCGCGGCGCAGGGTTTCCACGATGCCGGGAGCGGGACGCTTGAGCAGCGCCTGCGTGGCCTCCGGCATCACGTCGGCGTCCGAATAACCGGTGCCGCCGACGGTCAGGATCAGGTCACACCGCGCCGATTCGTTGGGAACGTCGCACCAGTCGCGCAGGATGTGCTCGACTCTCGCGCGGGCGCTGCGGATGACGAGCGGGCGATGGACGGTGTAAAGCCCCCCGCCCGCCGTCATCAGGACTTGCTCGACGGCGGCGCAGCCCGCTTCCTCCCAAGACCGCACGCCCACCTCGGCAAAGGTCCCTTCGCGGCGGGCCAGCCCCAGAATGCCGACTCGTATCATTTACTGCCTGATTTCCGGCAGCCGCGTCCTTGAGGCCGTGGCTACCCCCATGGGAAGGTCGTCTTGCTTATTGAACGAGTCCCTTCGTCACCTTCATAAAGATGTCTTCGAGGTCTGTTTCCTGCTCGGAGAAGGTCTGGACGCGCAGGCCGCTGTCCACCAGGAGCTTGTTCAGGCCGGCCTGCGCTTCGAGGTCGCCGGTGAACTCGACGTGCAGGTGAGCGTTGACCGGACGGACGGCGCGGACGCCGGGCGCGTCGGCGAGAATCTGTAATGCCCGGTCGTGGCCGTCCAGCAGCTTGATTTCCAGCGTCTTGCCGCCGGTCACCTGGGCCATGATGTCCTGGACGTCGCCGGAAACCAAAAGTTCGCCGCGCTCGATGATGCCGACCTTGTTGCAGAAGTCGGCCAGCTCGGGCAGGATGTGGGAGGAAATGATGATGGTCTTGCCCATCGCCTTCAATTCCTTGAACAGCTCCTTGATCTCGATGCGGGCACGCGGGTCCAGGCCCGACGCCGGCTCGTCCAGCAGCAGGACTTTGGGGTCATGGATCAGCGTTTTCGCGAGACACAGCCGCTGCTTCATGCCCGTGGACAATTCTTCCACATAGTTGTCCTTTTTTCCTGTCAGATCGGTGAGATTAAGAACATCGTCTATGATGCGCGGGCGCTGCGCTTTGGGCAAGCGGTACGCGCCCGCGAAGAAGTCCAGATATTCCCAGACCCGCATGTCGTCGTAGATGCCGAAGAAAGCGGGCATGTAGCCGATGCGCCCGCGCACCGCTTCAGGATTCTCCACCACATCAATGCCGTCAATCAGCGCCGTCCCCGACGTCGGCTTGAGCAGGGTGGCGAGCATCTTGATGGTGGTCGTCTTGCCCGCCCCGTTCGGGCCGATGAAGCCGAAGATGTCGCCCGCCTCCAGGTGCAGGCTGAGGTCCTTGACGGCGGTGAGACCTTTATATTCTTTGTGCAGGTGGTTGATGTTAATCATGCGGATGTTTTCCCGGCTCCCCGTCCGGCTTGATTTCAATGACGTGCATGTCCTTTTTGAGAAGCACGGAGCGGCCCAAGCCAAGCGCCTTACGCTCGGCCTGACTCATGCCTCTCAGCCACATCCACGCCGCACGGTTCAAAGCGGACTGAGGATGATCGCCCTGAAGCGCCGGATGAGGATCAACAGTGGCATTGTCCTCCGTGATTCGCACATCCAAATTGATTTTCAGCGTGACCCTATACAGGCCCATATTTGTCTTTACGTCCGCTCGCGGACAGCTCGGCCATAGCGGCTGACCATGAAGCGCAGGGCGCCGGCTGTAGCGACGACGCTGACCAGGAGGTAGAAGCCGACTTGCAGGGGATTCAGGTCGCTCGGGGATCCTGAATTGTTCTGATAGATGATGTTCCGGTCTAGCCACGCCAAAAGCGACGACAGAACGTAAAATGGGTTGATCCACATTACCCACGAGTCGCTGAACCCGTTGGAGCGTGGTAGGAGAATTTGGATGACGCCATTTATGACCACGGTGCCGACGCAGAACAGGGCGGTGAAGGTCAGGGCGGTCGCCGTCGCGCCCGCCGTGCGCCGCGCCTGGAACGAGCAGAGCAGGCCGAGGACGCTGTAAAAGCCGGTCGTCACGACCAAAAATACCAGCGCGGCGGGCAGGATCACGAACCCCAGATGCCCGAAATACGTGCAGGCGAGGAGGTACGGGCAGACCAGCAGGACGATGAGCCAGGGGATGAGCTGCCGACCTACCCATTTCCCGAACAGGATCTCCCAGGCCGACAGCCGGGTCGTCGCCAGCGCCTCCCACGTCTGCTGCTCGCGCTCCTGCGTGATGGCGGTCGAGGCCAGCGCGGGGGCCAGCAGGACGATCAGGGTCAGTGCGCCGTACAGGAACAGGGGCCAAAGCTCCTGCGCGTCCCGCTGCGACCCGCGCCCGATGGCGGCCAGGCCGCGCGCATAGAAATACAGGGCGACCAGACCGATGGGCCAGGCGACGACGGGGATGGCGCGGCCCGCGCCCTTGCGCCGGAGTCGCAGCCGCCCGCGCACCTCGCGCTCCAGAACCGGGTTGTTGGTAAGAAGGCCCATGTGACTATTTGACTAATGACTATTTGACTAACTGTATCTGGCCCGGCTGGGACAGCATGATCGCGATCTTGTCCTGATAGCGGATGAGCGGGCCGGAGACCACGACTTCTCGGCCCCGCAGCGACTGCATGTTGGGGAACCGAGAGTACCCCCGGAAGGTCAGCACGGCGGTGAGGGCGCGCGCGTATTGCGGATCGAAATCCAGGATCAGCGTCTGATGCTGCGGGTCCTCATAGACCTGGGTAACGATGCCGTGGAAGCGTCCCGCCCTGCCGAGACTCTGCCGGGCCAGGGCCAGGTTGTGGGCGTCCATCGCCTGCTTGTAGACCGGCGTGTCCCGCGCGATCATGCCAAAGCGCGTGTTCTGCGAGGCGACAATCTGCTGCGGGGGGTATCGGAAGGCGCGCATCATCCCAGGGAGTCGGGCCGGGGGGACAGGGGGGGACGCGGCGGCGACGATCTGGGCGCCCTTGATGGGCAGATGCACGATCACCAGGCTGATGGCGTTTTCAGTGACGGCGCGGCCGTCCACGCGCGGGGCTGGGCCGGCCAGCGCGGGGTCGCTGCTCCAGCCGAGCAGCAGGGCCTCGCCGGACGAGGGCGCGTAAACGGCGGGGGCCTGACTTTGGACGCCGCCGTAGTAGTTGTTGTTCGGGTTCTGCTGCCCCAGCGAACGCGCATAATCGGCGAGGGCAACCTGCATCCGCGCGTGGATGTCGCTTCGGGCATTGTTCTCCCCCGTGTGGCCGCCCAGCGGGAGGCGGGACAGGCTCCCGGCCTGCTCGGGCCCGTTGGTGAAGGCCGTGTCGGAGACGTGCGCGCTTGCGCCCGGCTTGAGGTCGCCCAACGTCTGCCACTGGCCGTGGTGGAGAAGGACGCAGCCGCTGAGGGTCTGGGAAAGGTGATTGGTCACTGTCCCCACCATGCGGCTGACGAGCGTGCCGCCGGGAAGCGGGGGCGAGCCGCCCTGTTCCGCCAGCGTGCTGTCCACCGTCCCACCCAGGTCTTCGGTCGCCTGGACGTCGAAGGCGCGCATGGCCCACATGTTGACGGACGTGTCCAGCAGGGACGCGCCTTCGGGAGTCTGCACGAACTTGGTCAGGCCATAAGACTGCGTATCCGCGTTCGAGCCGCCCCGGTAGCCGTAGGAAAAGCCGGGGTTGGGGATGGCCGCCAGGGCGTTCGCGCCGGGCAGGGACAGGTCGTAGGCTGTGCGGTGGGGCGAGAACAGGCCCAACTCGGCGTAGACACCCGCCTCGCGGCGGCCCGCCGCCGTTTCGACAAGGGCCGCGCGGTTGACGAAGACCGCGCCGCCTTTGGCGGCGTAGCCGACGCCGAAGGTGCCCACGGCGAACAGCAGGACGAGGAGCGGGATCGTCACCCAGGCCAGCTCCTTGCGATCCAGGCGCTTAAGGATGAGGTAGTTGGCGGGGACCAGGGCGATGAGATAGACCAGCAGAAACAGGCCGATGACCTCGGTGCCGGGCGCATCCAGGGACGGCCCGCGCATGACCGCATCGGAAAGGAGCTGCGAGTCGCCCCCGCCATAAAAGTTGGGGTGGTAGTTCTCCTCACGGGCGGCGACGTGCGGCAGGAGGGCGGCGGAGGCGGCGGGGCCGCCGGCCAGCAGCGTCTGCCAGAGCGCGCGGCCGTCGAACGTGGAGGACTGAAACGCTTTGGCCGTCGGGTCAAAGGCGGCCAGGGTCACGCGGCCTGCGCCGTAGGGTCCGGTGACGACGAGGGGGGAGCCATCCGGGGCGGACTGGAGGACGCGGACGCCCGGCAGGGGCTTGGGCGTCAGCGTCAGGGCGCCGATCGGCCCCGCGCCGGGGAGGCTGACGGCGGGCCGCGCCGCCCCGACATTGGCAGGCAATAGGCCGGTGTAGAACGCCGAGGCGAAGCGGCTAGGGTCCACGCCGCCGCAGACGATCAGGTGCCCGCCGCCCGCGACCCATCCCTTCAGGGCGTCCGCCTGCGCCTCGGTGAGCGCGTCCAGCGGGGCGTCGCTGCGGAGCAGAAAGGCGTCCACGCCGCCGTAGCCGGCGGCTTTGTCGGGCAGATCGCTCCCCGCCGCCTCGGCCACCTGCACGGTCGGGGACTGGTTGCTGTTCGGTATCTGCGAGAGAGCGGCAGGGTTGGCCGCATTCACCAGCGAGGACGCCCCCGGCAGATGCGCCAGCGTCAGCCGCCGGCCGCTGAGGTAGGTAAACGCGCCGGGATCGCCGCCGAAGCCGATGAGGAAGGGATCGTTGTCACTGACCGGCGTGCCCGTGATGGCCTGGGCCGTCTTCGTGTCCTGGGTGTTGGCCTGCGCCAGCGCGCGCCCGTCCCCGCGCTGACGGCCTTCGACAAATTGCACGGTGACGCTGTCGCGGCCGGGGTCCAGGCCGCGCGTGTAAATTTGGAAAGTCTGCGGGCCGGGGCCGGCCGAAACGGTGACGGGCCGGGCGAACAGGGCTGCTCCCAATGTCGGGCTGCTGCCGTTGCCCCGGTTCGAGTCCGTGCCCGCCAGCGCCTGGACCTGTCCCGAAACCCCCTCGGCGGCGGGATTGCGGATCGAGACCGAAACGGGGCACCAGGCGCCCGGCCGGTAGCGCCCGGTGATGCCGAATACGGCCGTCAGCGCGGGACCGTCGGCCTGCGCCGAGGCCGCCAGCGCCCCGGCCAGACAGCAACAAAACGCCCACGACAAGAGAATGCGGACACGTCGGACGGGCCGAATCATCGGGACTGCCTCAATTCTCGCGGGATGCCGGCCCACGGTCGGGAAAAGGAAAGAAGGGTAGGGACAAGCCCTACCCCTACGGTAATGCTCATGTAGGGGCAGGACTTGTCCCTGCCCTCTTCTCCCTCTGTTCCTCAGTCGCGGAGCGACTTCCATTCGATAGTAGCCCGGCACTTCCAGTGCCGGGTAATTTAGCGTCCGCCTTCAGCCGCCTCCAGCTCCGCGTCAGAGATGTCGAAGTTCGCGTAGACCGCTTGAACGTCGTCGCTGTCTTCCAGCATGTCTACAAGGCGCAGCACCTGGCTGGCTTCCTTGCCGGCGATGTCCACCGTGGTCTGCGGCAGCATGGTCAGCTCGGCGGAGGCATAGGCGATCTTCGCGTCGTCGAGCGCCTTCTGCACCGCAGGCAGATCTCCAGGGGCGGTCGTGATCTCGAAGCCGCCGTCGTCGGCCGGCTGCACGTCCTCGGCCCCGCCCTCGATGGCGGCCTCGGTCACGGCGTCTTCGGACGCGCCGCCGGGGTCCACGATGAGGACGCCCTTGGGCTGGAACAGGTAGGCGACACTGCCCGATTCGGCCAGCCGCCCGCCGGTCTTGTTGAAGGCGGCTCGCACTTCGGAGACCGTGCGCTGCTTGTTGTCGGTCAGGCAGTTGACCAGCACGGCGACGCCGCCCGGCCCGTAGCCCTCATAGGTCAGGTCCTCGTAGTTCGCGCCGCCGTCGTCGCCCGCGCCGCGCGCGATGGCACGCTTGATGTTGTCCTGCGGCATTGAAATCGCCCGCGCCCGCGTGATGGCGGCGCGCAGGGTGATGTTGGAATCCGGGTTCGGCCCGCCGGCTTTGGCGGCGACGATGATCTCGCGGGCGAGCTTGGTGAACAGCTTGCCCCGGTCGGCGTCGGCCTTGCCCTTCTGGTGCTTGATGCTATGCCATTTGCTATGTCCTGACATCGTTCTCTCGTCCTCTGCTTCGTTGGATTAACGGCCTGGGGCCGCAAAAGGGTTCGCGCCTCGGTCATTCGGGTTCGCGTGGCGAATCATTATACCAAAAAGAGACAGGGCGGAGTCAAGGAGGCAGTAAGTGAGACCAGGGCAATCGCCTCTGGCGTGCCCGGCACTAGAAGCGTCCCCGGCACTAGAAGTGCCGGTCTACTCGGGAATGAAAGTGCCTCCGGCACTCAGGAACAGCACTCAGGAACAGCACTCAGGAGCGTTTCCTCATGGTTGTTCTCAGTCGCGGAGCGACTTTCACGCCGGGTAGACCGGCACTTCTAGTGCCGGGGACGCTTCTAGTGCCGGGCACGCCAGAGGCGATTGCCTGCAAGTGAGACGCAGAGGACAGCGCCTTAAGCTTCGTTGCCTCCATATATGCGCGCGAAGTCCAAGAAACGCACCCCGAATGGGGAGGCAGCCTGGGAATTGCACCGGCTATTTCGGGTCTTCCAGGGTCAGCAGATGGTGCGGGTAGTCAATGGTGACGCGGTTGTGCTGGGACAGGATGGGGGCGCCCAGTATCATGCCGATCTCAAAGTCGAAGGACGGACTGGGTTGATGGTCAATGGCTGACTGCCCGATCGGGCCGTCCTGCGTGAGCGTGGCGGGCGACGTCGAACCGTCGAAGGCGATGTTCAGCTTTTTCGGCGTCACGCAGTAGTCAATCTGCATGGCCGAACCGCCGATGCCAATGCGCTCCTCGTAGCTGCCCTCGCGCCAGTCCAAACGCGCCGTGCCCGAGGAAAGAGCGCGAGTCAGGTTCAGCGAAAAGATGTCCGTGTAGGCGCCGGTGTCCAGCATGGCCCAGACGCGCCGGCCCTGCGCGTGGGTGGACACGAACAGGTGCGAGTGGAACGGGTGCAGCGGCGTGGTGGCGACCATGGTGCTCGCCATCGCCAGGCGCCTCGCCCCCGGCCCGCGCGCGATGGTCAACGACAGGGTCAGAATCCTTTCGGGTTCAGTATCCCTCTTCGTCCAGAAACGCCGTCATCAGGTCCAGGAAGAGCTGCCGCAGGGTGACGTTGCCGTGGTCCAGGCAGTAGCGCTTGGCGCGGTGGAAGAGCGCCGGGGACATGTCCACGGTAGCCTTGGCGCCGGTCGGGTGCATCGTTTTGTGGGCAAGGCACTCGTGGACGCGGGCGATCAGCGCCGCGCTCTTTTCGGCCTCGGGATCGGCGCTCGGTTCGGCGGCAGGCGGCTCGGCGTCGGTGAGGTATTGGGCGAGAACCAGGTCCTCGCCGCGCGCGGCGGGGGCGGGGGACGGCTCAGGCGCGGCGACCGGGGCCGGTTCGGGGGCGGCCTCGGCAGGCGGGGGGGCGGACTTCTTTTGTTCCCGCAGGTTGGCGAGGCGAAGCTCGGCGAGCGTGGTCATGGGCGAAATCTCCTCGTTCTGCTCATCTCATTTGCCGGTGTTCTTCAATTGGACCGGCCATTTCTTCTCGCGGCTCATCTCGTTCAGAGTGCGGGCGACGAGCGCGGGCGTCATCAGGCGCTGGTCGCGGACGTAGCCGTTGACGAACAGGGCGTCGCACAGCACGCACACGTCGCGCGGGATGCCGCGTGTGATGGCGTGGACATCAGCCAGGGCCTGGTCTTCAAAGTAGGTCTCAATCGCGCCGCCGCCCGCCGTGGTGATTCGAAACGCGATCATGTCGGTCATCTCTTCTAAATTCAATGGATCGAGGCGGCCCACGACGGCGATGCGCGAGCGGAAGGCGTCGTGCCGCTCCAGCTTCTTGGGCAGGTTGTCCTGGGCGAGCATGACGACCGTGATGAGCTTGGTTTGGGATGTTTGGAAGTTGGTCAAATCCGAGATCGCGTCAATGACGCGCGAGGCGACGTTTTGGCCCTCATCCAAGAGCAGCACGGGATGACGGCCCGCTTGATACTCGTCCAGTAGAAATCGTTCCAGCGCCTGCCGGTTCTGCGCCTCGGTCCGCAGGGCGGGCGTGCCGAAGGCTTCCAGGATGAGCCGCAAAAATTGCCCCGGCGTCCGCACCGGCGCCCCCGGCAGGAAGGCCACGGTCTTGGTCGGATCGTCGTCCCACGTCATCTGGAGGCCGTTGGCGATGGTGGTCTTGCCCGACCCGACCGGCCCGGTCAGCACGGCCAGGCCGCGCTTCTGATCCACGGCGTAGCGCATCTTGGCAATCGAGACTTTGTGCTCGACGCTGGGATAGGCATAGCGCGGGTCGGGCTGAACGGAGAACGGGGTCTCGCGCAGGCCGTAAAACTCTTCATACATGGCGTGGGTTCACTTTGACTTTGCGTTGGACGCTGGGAGATAGGTCGTGCAGAGTCCATTATAGAGGGAATCGGCGGCAAAATCAAGCGGTCACGAGGATTGGCTTTGGGCGCGGGTGAGCAAATAATCCATTTCGTCCTGTTGGATTTGCTGAAGCACTTCGTCCTCCCCGCTCCCAGTCAATCGGCACTGTTCGACGAAGGCCCCCGGCCCGTCAGGATCAGTACCATAAAACCCTGTCAAAATTGAAGCCGAACCGACATGTCCGAACCAGTAACGGCTGTTGCCGTAGTCACCCTCGCGCCGGTGGATGATCGCGTGCCAGTAGTCGGCCAGGGCTTCGCCCTCGTGAACTTGGGCGAGTTTATGGCTGGCCGCGAGGTCGTCATTCAGCAAATGCAGCCCGGCTTTGACCAAGTCCGGCGCGGCGGTCGCCTCGATCTCCTCGGTTAGCGCGGCGTCGAACACCTGAGTCGGAACCAGCGGCGGAAGCGGGTCACGGGCCAGCAGAAAATTGGCGATCTCTTGAGCGGTGCGTGGTGCTGATGTCATGGCAAAGCCTCCAGTGGGAGATATTATACCTCAGAAGCATCCGCCACTTCCCGATAAACCTCCGTCACGGTGTCCAGCATGGGGCGCAGGGCGTAGCGCTTGCGGACGAGGGCTTGGGCGTTGGCGACCAGTTTCTGACGCAGGCGGGCGTCGCTCTGGAGGCGGCTGAGGGCGGCGGCGAGGGCATCGGGGTCGTCGGGGGGGATGAGCAGGGCAGTCTCGCCGTCGGCCAGCATGTCGGCCAGGCCGCCGACGCGGGCGGCGACGACGGGGATGCCCGCCGCCATCGCTTCTAAGGCGGCGATCCCCTGCCCTTCCCGGCGCGACGGGACGGCAAACACATCGGCGGCGGCCAGCAGGGGGCGGACGTCGGCCAGGCGGCCCAGCAGTTTGGCATTGGGGGTGATCTGGCGCGCGAGGGCGGAGCGCAGGGGGCCGTCACCGGCAATGAGGAACGTCATGCCGGCGCGCTGGCCGGCGGCAGACAGCAAGGTGTCTAGGCCCTTTTCGCGGGACAGGCGGGCGGCGGCGGCGACCACGAAGGCGCTCTCAGGCACGCCCAGAGACTGCCGGGCGGCGGGACGGTCCAGGGCGGACGGGTCGAAATGGGCCAGGTCAAGGCCGTTCGGGATGACCTGAATCTTGGCGCGGGGGATGCCGCAGGCGGCCAGGCTGTCGGCGACGGAGGGGGAGACGGCAAGGATGCGGGTGCAGTGAAAGCCGATGAAAGGAATGCCCAGGCGCGAGGGCAGGTCCCGACCAATGAGGTTATGGGCGGTGAAGACGAGCGGGAACGGGCGATGCCGGTGGGCCAGGGCGGCGACCCAGGCAGCCCGCGCGCCGTGGGCGTGGACGACGTCCGCGAACTGCGGCAGGACGCGGGCCAGCCGCCGGGCGGCCAGCAGGTCGCGGGCGAGCGAGAGCCGGGCGGCGATGTCCAGTTCAATCGTCGCGTGCAGATTCGGGTGGTGCAGCACTTCGCGGACGAACGCGGGCGGCGCGGCGACCGAGAGGGTCACCTGGGCGGGGTCCAGGCCGTCTATGAGGTTCAGGACGTGCCGGCGGATGCCGCCGAGGGCAGGGCGGACGGCTTGCATGACGCGGAGGGGGGTGGTCACGGAAGGGCGGCCACCCGCACGGTGCGATGACGATGATGCCGCCGGCGGTGATGTCCGGTTTCGCCGGCATCCGCCACGACCTCGCCCGGCGCGACGCCGAAGATGCTCTGAATCATCGGCCGCGCCTGGTCCCAGTTCGTCGCGACATCGTTGCCGACAGGGTGACTGGGCAGAGTGTCCATGTGGATCTGCTCGCGCGGCGTGTCGTGGACGAACCGCGCCAGCGCGGTCTTCTGGTCCGAGGTCAAGTCGCTGTCTACATGCCGATCAATGGCGTCCAGGAGCGGCCCGATCTCCGTAAGGGTTTGGGGCGACCGCAGTTTGGTCTTCAGGGCGGCGATCAAGGCCTGCTGGCGCCGGGTGCGGACAAGGTCGCTGTCGGAATGGCGGAAGCGGACGAACCCCATCGCCTGCGCCCCGTTCAGGTGCTGGAAGCCAGGCTCCAAATGGATATGCAGGCGCCCCCAGTTGTCGTCATAGTCCATCTTCTTGTCTACGGCCAAGTCCACGCCGCCCAGGATGTCAATCGCCTGCTCGAACCCCTCGAAGTCCAGGGTGATATAGTTGTCGCTGGGGATGCCGAAGTTCTCCTGCACGGTCTGTTCTGAAAGCATCGGCCCGCCCTTCTGGTGCGCGGCGTTGATTTTCGTTACCCCGAAGCCGGGGATGCGGGCGCGGGTGTCGCGCGGGATGGAGAGCAGCGAAACGGTCTCTTTGGCGAAGTCCAGGTGCGCCATCATCAGCATATCCGAGCGGGCGCGGGTGTGGAGGACCTGATCTGTGCGGTCGTCATAGTCGCGGTCGCGCCCGATGACCATGAGGTTGAGCGCCTGCTGATGGGGAAAAACATCGGCCACGGTCTTCGGGTGCAGGATGCCGGGGAGATACTTCGGCATCCAGCCGGTAGAACGATAAAGATACCCGCCGTAGACGGAGGCGGCAGTGAGCGTCAGCAAAGCGAGTGCGCCGAAGAACTTTCCGGCTTTCTGGGCGGGCGAGCGGCGGGCAGGCCGGCGGGGCTTGACAGGGCGGCGCGGGGGTTGAGTCATGTCGGCGTGTTTTCTCCGGTAGGATGAATGAATAAAAGCAGCCGGGATGATGGCTGCTTGGATTATAACGTAGATTGGGGCGGATGTCAAACAGGGAAACGCCCCCCACAGGGCGATTGCATATAGATGACAGAGAGCAACCACGGAGAGGAAGGAGGGCAACCACGGAGGGTTGCCCCTACAATCACCATCAATCACGGGGCGCGTAGGGGCAGGCCCCCGTGCCTGCCCTTTCTCCCTCCCCCCGTGCCTGCCCTTCATAATGCAATTGCCCTGACGCCCCCCAGCCCCCAATCCTGGGGGAGCAGGAAAGATCGCCGGACGATGCACGGCTCTTCTTCTCTTGCTCCCCCAGGATTGGGGGCTGGGGGGCTTCAATGCCTTACGCCTTCAGCGCGATGTCGCGTAGCGCGTGCATCAGCTTCAGGGCGTCGTCATAGGGCCGCTGCCAGGTGTTGCGGCCGAAGATCAGGCCCGTCGCCCCGGCGTTGAACGAGTGGCGGGCTTTTTCCAGAAGCTCGTCGTCGGGTTCCCTTTCGCCGCCGGAGATCAAGACCAGCGTCTTGCCCGCCGACTTGACGACCCGATCAATGGCGTCCTGCGGGCTGAATGCCATCGTGTCATAGGGCTTGGGCGAGGCGGGCGTGGGACTTTCCATCGGGAAGTTGATCTTGACGACGTCCGCGCCCACTTCGGCGGCGACGCGGGCGGCGTAGTCAATGGCCCAGACGCTCTCCTTGCCGCCTTTGGCCTCGACGGCCTCGCCGCGCGGGTAGGCCCAGATGATGGTCGGGATGCCCAGCCGCTCCGCCTCGCGCCGCACTTCCGCCCACTGGGCGAAGTCCCGGTCCTGCGCGGGCGAGCCGACGTACAGCGTGTACCCCACGGCGTCCGCGCCTAAAGCAACGGCGTCCGCGACCGAGGCGAGGCAGGAGGAGAACGACTCGGCATCGGAGGGAATCTCAGTCTTGCCGTTCAGCTTGACGACCAGGGGCACCTGACCGACATAGTTCCGCATGTACTTTTCGGCCAGCCCGTACTGCAAGGCGATGCCGGAATATTTGCCCTCGACCGCCAGCTTGAACTGGAAATTGGGGTCGGCCGAGTCGGGGTTGGCGAAGAAGTCACGCGGGCCGTGTTCCAAGCCCTGGTCAATCGGCAGCAGCAGCAGCGTCCCGTTGCCGGGGCCGGATTGGTACATGAGGCGGTGCAGGCGAAGGCGCTTGCCGGTCGAAAGGTGGTCGAGGTCGTCCAGGGTCAGCCGATTTGCCATCGTTGGTTTCCTTTTGATTTGGGTTCCTTTGGTTTGGGTTCCTTTGGGCGTTTTCCCAGACTTTCCAACAAGCGGGCGGACGCTAAACCTAATGGCCAATGTGGGGCCAGAGCTGCCCAAGCCGGATGCCGAGCCAGACTGCCCCATAGCCGGCCACGACGCTGCCGAGGAGGTTGCCCAGGGCAGCCCAGGACGAGCCAAGTTTGGCAGATTCGTATTCAAAGGTGGAGAAAGTGGTGTAGGCGCCGATGAAGCCGATGGTCACGCCGAGCCGCCAGCTCGGGCTGACGAGAACGCGGTTGAGCAGCAACGTCCCGATCAGGCCCAGCAGAAACGAGCCGCTGACGTTAATGACAAAGGTTGCCCAGGGGAATGACGCGCCGTAACGGTTGACGACCCAGGTGCCGACCAGGAACCGCGCGATCGCGCCGAGGAAGCCGCCTGCCCCGACGATGAGGCTGTCCTTGAGGAGTTCGATCATGGACGCTTCAGTAATCCCGCGCGAGTCGGCTGACGGTGACGAACTGGTAGCCGCGCCGGCGGGCTTCGGCGATGAACTGCGGCAGGACCTGCAAGGTCTGCGGGATGCCGTCGTGCATCAGGATAATGGCGCCGTTCTCCAGGTGGTCCAGCGCCCGGTGGAGGATCACGTCGGCGGGCGGCTTTTGAAAGTCTCCGGGGTCGTTGGTCCAAAGCGTCGTAATGTAGCCGCGCTTGGCGGCGTCCCGGATCACGTCGCCGTTGTAGTCGCCGCCGGGCGGGCGGAAGAAGCGGGCGGACGATCCCGTGGCCTTCTTGATGGCGGCGTCGCACTGGTCCAGCTCATAAGGGATAAGTTCCGGCGGGATGAGCGTCAGGTTGACATGGTCGTAGGTGTGGTTGCCGACCTCATGCCCTTCGGCGACTTCGAGTTGAACGAGGGCCGGGTTCTTCTCGACCTGCCTGCCGACGACGAAGAACGTGGCGGGCGTGTGGGTGCGGCGCAGGATGTCCAAAAGCTGCAAGGTATAAACCGGGTGCGGGCCGTCGTCGAAGGTCAGGGCGATGCGCTGCTTGCGGATGTCGCCCCGGATGATCTTGTTGAACTTGTAGCCGCGCTCCTGCTCGTACTCGTCTTTGGCAAGCAGGGTGAGGTAGGGCCGGTAGCGTTCCGGGAAGTTCGGCGAATCGTAAAAGGCGTTCGGAAGGACCTGGCGTTCCGCCTGCACCTGCGCCTTGGCCTGTGCTTTCGGCGGGGCCGGCTTGCTCTGCTTTGCGGGCGTCTTCGGCGGGTTTGCCTGGGCGACGGGCGCAAGGAAGGACAGGGTCAGCAAGCCCCCTAACCCCCACCACTGTTGACGGGGGGGGGACAAGAAGGAACGTCTTTCTCTGGCTCCCCCATTATTGGGGGCGGGGGGGGGTCTATGCATCAGGCCGCAGCGCCTCCGCCGGGTCGTCCGCCTTCAAGTCGCGCAGGACCAGGCCCGACAGCAGCTTGGGGTAGAAGAACGTGGACTTCTGGGGCATGACATCGCCGGCCAGCGAGACATCTTTGATCTCCTGCACCGTCGGGCGGCCCAGCAGGAAGGCGGCCTGGGCCTCGCCGCGCTCGACGGCGGCGAGCGCTTCGGCGAAATCGCGCATGTAGGAAACATGATCCCCGGCGGCCACGGCGGCGGCGTCAATGCCCAGGCACTGGTCCAGGATGAGACTCCCCAGCAACGTCACCGGCAGCCGCTTGACGGCCGGTGAGCCGGAACCGGCGGCCTCGACGGCGGAGGCATTCAGGACAGCAAGCTGGACCTGTCCCGGCGGCAGCACGAGGCCGAAGGCGACTTTCCCGGCCTCCGACTGCGCGGCGATTTCGGCTTCCAACGCATCCGGCGAACTGTTCGAGAGAGTGAAGCGGGCAGCCAGCGCGTCCGGCAGGGCGGCGATCTTCTCCGGCGGCACGTTTCTGACGAGCCGGTGCGTCGGCAGGACCACCAGCCCCTCGTCCTCAAAGGCCGTCAGGGTGATCAAGATGTAATCGGCGGCGAGGGGCGTGTTTTCGTCCGCTTCGGGCTGGGCGCGGCGAACCTCGCGGCGGTAGTTCAGCGCGGTCCCGTAGCGGTGGTGCCCATCGGCGATAAAGACCGGCGTGTCGGCCAGCAGATCGCGCAGGACGGCATGGGCGCTTGCGTCCGTGAGGCGCTCGATGCGGTGGCTGGAGCCAATCAGATTGTCCACGCGCTCGATGACCGTCTCGCGGTCGTCGTACTCGCGCAGGAAGGATTGCACGGATTGGTCGGGGTCGGAATAGAGGCCGTAGATGGACTCGAACTGCGCCTCCGTCGCCCGCAGCAGTTCCAGGCGATCGGTCTTCGGCCCCGTCAGCGTCTTCTCGTGCGGCAGGACGCGGCCCGTGCTGTAGTCTTCCAGCTTCAGCAGGCAGATCAAGCCCATCCGCTCTGGGGCCGGCTTGCCCGTGGCGGGGTCGTCGAACGTCTGATGATAAACGTAAAGCGCCGGCTCGTCGTCGGCCTTCAGCACCCCCGAAGCAATCCATTCGCGGAACAGCCGAGCGGCCTGGGCGTACTTATCGTCCTCGCGCCCAAGAATGAGCCGCACGACATTGGCGGGGTGCTTCTCGTAAAGCGCGGCCTGCGCGGCGGGGGAAATGACGTCATAGGGCGGCGCGACCAGCGCGGACAGGTCCCCGCCTGCGGCGGCGGGGTCGTAGCGGACGCCACGAAACGGCAGAATGTCAACCATAGAGAGCAAGTTTCCTCGAAGTGTTCATAAAATCAAGCAAGGAGACTGTTTCGCCTTTAGGCGACAGAGGAATCAAAGATTTTCAATTGCTTCCTTACTGCCGTAGGCTATCTTCTCCTATCCCTTTCGTGTCAAGTACTGACGTTTTAAGCCGTAGCGGGTACTATACTTGTGCCTTGAAACTCACCGCACAAGTCAAACTGGTCGTGACAGCCGAGCAGGCGGACGCCCTGAAAAAGACGATGGCCGAGGCCAACGCCTGTTGCAACCGCCTGTCCGCGTGGGCCTGGGAGAACCAGACTTTCGGGCAGTACGCTCTGCACAAAGCGCTGTACGCGGTGGAGCGGGCCGCGTCGGGGCTGACGGCCCAGGTGGTCGTGCGGTGCAACGGCAAGGTCGCGGACTCCTACAAACTGGACAAAAAGACCCAGCGCGTCTTTCGCCCCGATGGGGCCATCGCCTATGACGACCGCATCCTGCGCTGGTATATTGAGCGTGGTCAGGTCAGTATCTGGGCCGTCGGGGGCAGACTCGCCCTGCCGTTCGTCTGTGGCGACTACCAACGCGGTCTTCTTGCCTTCCAGCAGGGCGAGAGCGACCTGGCCTTTCACGGCGGCAACTTCTACCTGCTGACGACGTGCAACCTGCCCGATCCGCCGCTTGTAGAGACGGACGGCGTTCTCGGCGTTGACCTGGGCATCGTCAACCTGGCGACGGACAGCGCGGGCCGTTCGTATTCGGGCGCGTCCGTCAAATCCTGTCGTCGCCGCGCCAAGCGCATCCGCGCCCTCTTGCAGAGCAGGGGCACGAAGAATGCCAGGAAGCACCTGCGGCGCATCCGTCGGCGCACGGCCAGTTACCAGCGTCACGTCAACCACTGCATCAGCAAGCATCTTGTTCAGAATGCACTCCTTTCGCGCAAGGCACTCGCGCTTGAAGACCTCACAGGTATTCGAGAGCGAGCCCCGGCTTTCAGCCGCGATATGAAGTGGCAGATTATGAAGTGGCGGATGGGGAACTGGGCTTTCAGCCAACTCGGTCAGTTCGTGGTCTACAAGGCGAAGATGGCGGGCCTCCCCGTCACCCTTGTTGACCCGCGCAATACCAGCAGGACGTGTCACGCCTGCGGGCACTGCGCCAAAGAGAACCGAAAGAGCCAATCCCAGTTCCTCTGCCTCCGCTGTGGCTACCAGACTAATGCGGACGTGAATGCCTCGGCAAACATCGCCCGCAAAGGTCTGGAAGCACGGGCCGCCGTAAACGGGCCTATTGATGCGCTCGCCTAGCGGGTAGCGTCAAAGCCGTCTCCTTTAGGGGACGGTTGTTTACTTTCCGCGTGTTAGCATACCTTACTTGAGCCTCCATTCGCAAGGCCGGGAACCACATACTCGCTTTTCGCATTCTGCCATTGGCCCGCCGACACCTGGATTTTGGGTATACCTTCCCTGACTGCCCTTTCCGCTTGGAGTTATTCATGCCTTCGCCGACCGCCGTTGACCCGTCCGTCCTGAGCGCGCTGCAAACCATCCGTCAGCGTTACCCGGACGTGCCGTTTCTGGCCCTGGGCCAGACCGTCTTTTGGGACGAGCCGACCAAGGCGGTCTGGCGACGCCTGCTGGACGCCCACCTGCCCGGCGCGACGCTGATCGCGGGCGTCCACGACACGGATTATTTCGCCAAGACGTCGGCCCATGTGCGGGATGACCAGCCTTACGCCGCCCTGCCCCATGACGACGGCAAGACGCGCGACCTGTGGAGCGCGGCGGGCGAGTTGTCTGCCCTGCTGGGCAGCGAGAGCGTCCCGACCCGCGCGATGTTCCTGAAGGCGAACGTCCCCTTCGACTGGCTGGGCAAAAGCTACCCCGGCGGCAAGAGCCAGTTGTATGCCGACAAGACGGCCGCCTGGGGCTGGCGCGGCATCGTCCACACCGAGTCGCACAGCGTCATTGCCCACGACATCCCCATCCTAGACATCAAAGACGCCCTGCTGGAACAGCTCGGTTGGGGCTTCGCGGAGAGCATCGCCTGTCTGGCCGACGACCGAACGCGCGCCCAGGCGGAAGGGGTCGCGGCGCAGGTGCGCGGCTGGGTTCTGGAGTTTTTGGAGACCTGCGACGACTCGTGTCGGCTGTCCGACCTGTACCAGACCCTGCTGCCGCGCTTCTACGCGCTTCTGCTGGGCGAAGCGCCCCGCGACCTCCAAACGACTTCCTCCCTCTCCCTGTTCCGGTTCAACCGCCAGACCTGCGCCCTGCCCCGTTTCCGTTTGATCGGCCTGTTTCTCCACCCCAAGACGCGCCCGGTCGCGCGCGAGGCGTACACCAAGTCCGTCGCCGGCCTGGGGATGTACCCCCTGGATGCCTTTGGGCCGGGCGCGATTCCCTTCGACCTAGTCATCCCCGGCGTTGGGCGCGGCACGATCCGCACGACGCCCGCCGCGCTGGTCATCGAGACGGCACCGCAGGAGACTTTCGTGCCCCTGCGCGAGCGCATCACAACTTTGAAGCAGCTTGCAGACGTGACAGAAGAGCATTTCGGCCCCGACGTCGCCCTTGTCGGCAAGGCGGTGACGCTGGCCGGCATGATCGCGGCGGAGTTTCTGGTCATCTTCCACGAGACGGCGTCCGGCTATACCAGCGCGACCCAGGCGATGAACGCACAGTTGGCGCGGCACGGCCTGCCGCAGACGCTTTACCCCATCGTCCGCTTGACCTACCCCACCTGGGATGCCCTGGCGGCAGCTCCCGCCGAGGCGGCGCTGCGCCTGCCGCCGCATTTCGCGGCGACCTTTGGAACCGAGACAATCACGGCGCGCGACTTCGCCGTCCGCTGGCGCGAGGTGGTCGCCGCCTGCCGGCAGGTCCTCCGCGAAAGCCGCGCCCTGTCCAGCCCGCGCCAACTACTGTCCTTTCTGGAAGGCAAACACGACCTGTGCTGGTGCGACCGCCGCGATGAGTACGACATGGCCTTGAAGACGCTGAAGGAGATCGCCGCGCACAGCGACACGCTGCGCGGGCGGGTCGAGGAGCACCGGCGGGAGATGGCTGTCTGGCAGCGTGAGCGGCTGGACCTGGAGCGGCGCAAGGGCGAGGACTGGCGGCACAATGTTCAGCCGCTTCTGCAAAAGGTGCGCGCGGCTTCGGAAGCGCGGGAGGCCGCCGAGTGGCAAAAGCAGGCGGAGCGGCAGATTGCCATCCGCGCGAACGCCTTTGACGGGCCGATTGACGTGGCCCGCGAACGGATCGCCGCCACGCGCTTCCTGCTCGCCGAGTTCCGCCGCCAGCGCCGGCTGCTGGAGCGCGGCCTCGAGGCGACCGAGGCGCGGGCGCGGCTGACGGAGATCGTCCGGGAGGCGCAGATGGCGCGGCTCGATCTGGTCCGCAATGCCTATCTGACCGCCGAAAGCCTGGAACACACGCAGCTTCGCCCGACGGCGTGGTGGCTGCCGCTCGTGGACCCGACGGGCGCCTGGTTCGAGGCGATGGCGGCGGGGACTCAGGCGCGGCTGGAAGCGCTGGCGTGAAGTCTCAATGGAACTGACGGAGGGCGTCCAGCGTCTCGCGAACGCGATCCTGGTGGTTCTGTTCAATCAGCCACCACAGGGCGGAGACCTTGTGCATCCAGAAGAGCGCCGCAGTCTCCTCGCGGAAGGTCGCCAGGGAAACCATCGGGCCGCCGAACCGAGCGTACTCCTCCAAGTAGTGCCGGGTCAGCGCCTCACGCCTACTGACCGCGCCACTCCCCAGGCCGTCCAGGAACGCCTTGCTGTCCGACCAGTCCGGGGAAGCCAGATAAGGAGCCACGTCCGCGAAGCGCGGACCCAGCGCGTTCTTGTGCAGGTCGAAGACGACTATCTCCGTGCGCCCACCCCGCCAGCCGACATTATTGGACATGAAATCCTGATGGAGCAGCCCCCGTGGCTGGGCCGCCACCCGCGCGAACAGCGTGCGCGCGGCCTGTTGCAGCGCAGGCCGGTCTTCCTGGCGGATGCCACACGCCCCCAAGTCCGCCGCCACCTGTTCGTCCGCCGGGTCGGCATCCAGGCCCGTGAGCCACACCCCGCCGCCGATCTTGCCGACTTGCTCGAAACGGTGCAGATGAGGCGCATAATCGGGCGCGACCGCGCAGGCGTTGAACCGGGCGAGCAGGGACAGCAGGGAACGCCATTCCGCCTCGCTTTGGTCGCGGAAACCGACCTCGGTCAGACACTCCAGAAAGATGATCTTTTCACCGCCGTCGTCGCGGAGGGCGCCGTACAGCCGCGCCGCTGGCACGTCCCGCGCCGCCAGGTAGCGGTAGTGGACGGCCTCGGATTTCCCTTTCCAGACGCACCGCTTCGCGAACAGGGTGGCCTCACCGGGCACCCCGTCCGGCGTCGTGTAAAGGAACGTCAGGAGGCGCTTGTTGCCGCTCGGATCATCCTGGACGGCAGGCCGCGTCCGCACCGTCCAATCGGCGATCTGCGCGCCTGCGACCGCTTCCAAGACGGGCAGCAACTGCGTCTCGCTCAGGCCGAAGGGCCAGCTCGCCTCTTCCATTCCGTCCCGCCTTTCCACTCTTTTAGAGAATAATTCGGTAGATCGCCTCGGCAAGCTGCGCTGGGTCATGGCGGACGATGTCGGTCTGGGAAATGAGGTTGACGGCGGTCGGTGTCAGCCCCAGCGCGCGGATCGCGTCGGCGTCGGGCGTGACGAATCGCTGTCCGTACTTCTCGTACTTCTCCAAGATCGCCTCGCCGGGCGGCTCCTTGTTGATGAGGACGTAGTCCACCAGCCGCTTGCCCGGCGCGTGCTGCATCAATGCCCGCACATGGTCCGAGGCAGTGTAGTTGTCCGTCTCGCCCGGCTGGGTCATCACGTTGCAGACGTAGATCTTGACGGCCTTGCTGCGGTCTATGGCGTCGGCGATGCCGTCTACCAGCAGGTTCGGGACGACGCTGGTAAAGACGCTCCCCGGCCCCATGATGATGGCATCGGCCAGCCGGATGGCCTCCACGGCTTCGGGCAGCGGCTGGGCGTTTTCGGGCCGCAGGTACATCCGCTTGATGGGCAGGTCGTGGTGGGCGATCTGGGTTTCGCCCTCGATGATGCTGCCGTCCTCCATTTCCCCCAGCAGGGTCACGTTCTGCGTCGTGGACGGGTAGACTTTGCCGCGAATGGCAAGGACTTTGGAGGTCGCCGCGATGGCCTGCTCGTAGTTCCCCTTGTAAATCTCCGTCATAGCCGCGATGAACAGGTTGCCGAACGAATGCCCGGCCAGACCCTCGTGGTCCTCATCGAACCGGAACTGGAACAAAGAAGCCAGCGTCGGCTCGGCGTCGGCCAGGGCGACCAGGCAGTTTCGGAGGTCGCCCGGCGGCAGGACGCCCATCTGCTGGGACAGGCGGCCCGACGAGCCGCCGTTGTCGGTGACGGTGACGATGGCGACGATGTTGCTGGTGCGCTCCTTGAGGCCGCGCAGCATGGTGGACAGCCCGGTCCCGCCGCCCAGCACGACGATGCGCTGCCCCTGCGCCAGCGAGCGCCGCTGGAAAATGCGGTCAGCCAGGTCCTCGCGGGCTTCCGGCGCCACGGAGGCCAGGACGGAGCGGTTGAACTGGAAGTAGGAGACGAAGATCAGCAGCAGGCCGACCGAGATGAGCGCCAGCCCCAGCGGCAGCAAGTAGACCTCTTGGTCCCCTTGGTCCCCAAATTTCAGACCCGTATTGCGGAAAGTCCAGACCACCAAGTCGTCCAGGTGCTGGAGATAGTCGCTCCAGCCGATGTTCACGGCCAGCGCGATGCCGGCGACGACCAGGACGATGCCGACCAGCGTCAGCGTCATCCAGCGCTTGACGCGCATCCCTGGATAAAGCCATTTCAGCCAAGACAGCCACGGCAGCAGGCGTTTCATCGCGTCACTTCCGTTACTCGTTTCTTCGTCATTTGTCCACGTCGCGGTGCTGCACCAGGACGCGGTAGCCCAGACCGCGCAGGTGGCTGCCCAGCTTCTCCGAGACGACCACGGACCGGTGCCGTCCGCCCGTGCAGCCGATGGCGACGGTCAGATACGCCTTTCCCTCCGCGATGTAGCGCGGGACGCTCCAATCCATCAGGTCGTACAGCTTCCCCAGGAACAGGCCGCTGTCCGGGTCGCGCATGACGTATTCTTCGATGATCTGGTTGCGCCCATCATAAGGCCGGAGGTCGTCCACATAATGCGGGTTGATCAAGAAACGCACGTCGAACACCAAGTCGGCATCGAGCGGCAGGCCATACTTGAAGCCGAACGAGTTCACCGTGACCACCAGCCCCTGGTTTTTGTCCTGGGCGGGCGCGAATTCGGCCAGCAGCAGGCTGCGAAGCTCGTGCGCGCCCATGTCGCTGGTGTCCACGACCTTGTCCGCCCCCTCCTTGATGTCTTCCAATAATGACCGCTCGGCCCGGATGCTGCCGAGAATGCCGCCCTGATCTTCAAACAGCGGGTGCTTGCGCCGCGTCTCTTTGAAGCGCTGGACAAGTACGCCGTCGGAGGCATCCAGGAACAGCACGGTGGGCCGGACGCCGGCCTCACGGACGAGAGCCAGGGCCGGCTCCAGGCCCAGGAGGAATGAGCCGGAGCGGGCGTCAATGACGACGGCCAGCCGCTCGCCCGGCGGCTGCGTGCCGACCGCGTGGCACTTCTCGACCAGCTCGGGCAGCAGGATGGGCGGCAGGTTGTCTACGACGGTATAGGCCATGTCTTCAAAAACTTTGGCCGCCGACGCCTTGCCCGCGCCCGACATTCCCGTAATCACGACTAGCTGCATCAGCGTTTTCGCTCCCGTTTGGACACCAGGACATTGTTCAATAATCCCCCGACCAGGCTCATCACCACCGACCCGAACAGCGGCGCCTGCCACCCGGCGACGTGGAATCCGGGGATGAACTGCCCGACCAGCCAGAACAAAAAAGCGTTGACGACAAAGGAGAACAGCCCCAGCGTCAGGCAGGTCAGCGGCAGGGTCAGCGCCTTCAGCACGGGCCGCAGCACGGCATTGGCGATGCCCAATGCCACCACGAACAGCAGCGCGCCCTGGACACCCGCCAGGCCCGGCGCGATCCAGAAGCGCAGGCCGGTATCCGGGTAGCGCAAGTGAATATAATGGCCCAGCAGCACCGTGATATAGAGGGCGACGGCGCTGATGATCCAGCGCAGCAGAAGATGCATTCGATGATCCTTGACGAGATGCCGCCATTATACCTGAATTCCGCCTCCACGCCCCGACCCTTCGGTTTAGCCGGATTTTTTGCCGGGAAGAAGAGGCTGAAACGCGCGCCAAGCGGGGCGTGATCTCTGAAGGCGTGAGGGGGGGCCAGTCATGGCATCAGCACAAGGGCCGGGAAACGACATGCCCGCCGACAATGTCGGGGGGCAGGGGGACGCGCGGAGCCATCGGAATTATGTCGGGGCCTGGGTCGTGGGGCTTGTCCTCCTCGACCTCGCCATCTGGGGCGTCGCCCACATCGCAAACGGGCTGAACACCAGTTCCGGCACCAACCTGAGTAACACGCAGACCGGTCCGGCTCCGGGAAGCGCCGAGGCGGGGAGAAGCGGCGCGGCAGGCGGCGGGACGACGGTCGGGACAACCGGAGGCGGCGCCCCGTCCGCCGGAAGCGGAGCGCCGACGGCCACGGCCGGGGACCCGATGAGCGGAGGCGCGTCCGGCGGCAGCGCTTCGTCGCAGGGAGTCGGCAAGCCTTAACGGCAGCAGATTAGGGGTGCGCGTTCGGATCGTCCACGACCAGCCCCTCGCTTTGCGCGGCGGCGTTCAGTTCCTGGTCGGCGGACACGAAGATGATGGGCGCGGCCCCAGCGGTTACACGCAGACGGCTGACCTCGTTCGCGGCTGCAAGTTGAACCGCGTCATAGCCGCGCAAGCCGTAAAATTGCGCCAAACGGATGGCTTGGCTTAACAAGGCATCTGTCACGGCAACGACCTGATAATCCGGGCCCAAATCGGCTAGAAACAGCGCGCAAGAGGAAGCCGCATCCACTGGGCTAATCGTGCCGCCGCGCACCCGGCGCGTGATAGCCGCGACGACTTCAACCCCAGTGAGGGCAACGACAGTGATCTCATTGGCAGGTGCAGCGGTGAACAACCCGCTGACCCACACGGAGCCGGTCTCTTGCACATATCGCTTGACGACGGCGCTGCTGTCCATGAAAATTAGGGCCACTCAGCGGCGCTCCCGGATAATCGTCTCGGACACAGGTTCACCTTGCACTACGATGCGAGGCCGCTCCGCTTTGCTGGGGTCACGCGGCGGCTTGATCCGCGAGATCAAGCCTGCCGCCAGCATGGCCTGCTGGAATGCGGCTTCTTTCTCTTCCTCCGACGCGGGCCTTAGCCGCTCCCGCACAGCGTCTTCAAGCTGCTGAAGCTCCTCCGTCTTGAGCGCGTCAAGTTGACTGATCACCTGGTCTAGTGCCGCCTGTGCCATAGCATCCTCCCCTCCTGCATTCCCTTCATTCCCTCCTGCATTCCCTTCATTGTACCTCCCCTGCTGTGAAACCTTCTCGCTCTAAAACAGACGCCTCAAAGATGGCGGACCCACATCCGACGGAAAGTTTGGTATCCGATACCCTCATAAAAGAGATTAGGGCCTCCGTCAAACTCCCAGGTTTCCAGCCGCATCTCATGGACCCCCTGCTCCCGCGCCCATTGTTCCGCCTGCTCCACGAGGCGCGTGGCGATCCCCTGTCGGCGTTGATCCGACCGTACCATCAGGCTTTGCAGGTAACCGTACTTCCTCGATGGCTTTGTGGGTTCGGCGGCATCAACTTTCACATAAACTTCGGCCATGCCGACGAGCTGCGGCCCGGTGTCAGCCACGAGCACCACCGCGTCTGAGTCCGACAGGATTTGGGTCACGCTTTTTGTAAACTCCGCGCAATCAAACGCCTCCGGCGGGCCGAGGTTCCGCAAACGATCTCCCGGCACGCCGTCGGCGTGGAAGTTGTGAAACTCCACGAACAGGCGGCAGAGTGCTTCGATGTCTTGCTCGGTTGCGGGTCGTATCGTCATGTAGCCCCCCCATGCAGCATCTTGTGGATGGTGGCGGCCAGCTTGCGGTTCATGGCGGGGGGCGTTGGCGATTTGCTCGACGTTGGCGTGCTTGAGCTTTCCGACGATGCCGTTTTTCCTCAGTGGTTGTTGGGATCGTCCACGACCTGCCCCTCGCTCCGGGCGGCGGCATTCAGTTCCTGGTCGGCGGACACGAAGATGATAGGGTCCAGCCCCAAACTGAGACAAAGGGCGTTAATCTGACAGCCCGCCGCGAGTTGAACGGCATCATAGCCGCGCAGTTTGTGCCGTTGTGCCAGAAGAATCGCTTGGTTAATTAACGCCTCCGACACTTCCACCACCTGATAGTCAAGAGGCAAATCAGAAAGGAAAAGGGAGCACGCCGCCGTTGCTGCCGCTGTCGTGACCGCCCCGGAGCGGGATTGCCGCATCAGAGCCGCCACAATTTCCACAGCAGTGATCGAGACAATATGCACATCGTCGTGGGGAAACGGTGCGAACAAGCCGACAACCCATGCGGAGCCGGTTTCCCGAACATATCGCTTGACAAGCGTACTGCTGTCGGTGAAGTAGGTCGCCATTCAGCGCCGCTCCCGGATGATCGTCTCCGACACAGGCTCACCCTGCACTTCGATCAAAGGACGCTCGGACCTATCCGGCTCCGTCCGCCTCGCAATGTGCTTCACAAGGCCGGAGGACAGCAAGGCTTGGTGAAACGCCTCTTTCTTCCTCGCCTCGTCCGTGGCGGCCCTGCGCTCCCGCACGGCTTGTTCGAGCAGATCAAGCTCTTCCGGCTTGAGCGCATCAAGTTGATTGATCGCTTGGTCAAGTGTCGCTTGTGCCATAGCACCCTCCCTTTCGCATCACACCCATTGTACCTCACCTGCTGTGTATCGCCTTCGCACGTTCCTCCATCACTTCAGCCTCCGCCTTGCGCCCTGTCTTGTTAAGAAGCGAAGCGTACTTTTCGAGCGTCGCCGCCACGCGCGGATGATTTGGCCCAAGCAGTTCCTCCCGCGCCGCCAGCACTCGCTTGTAGTACCACTCAGCCTCATCGAAACGCCCGCGCTCCTGATAATCAGAGGCCAGCCCGTCAATCGTCCGCAAGATGCCCCGGTGCTCCGGCTTAGGCTTCTGGCGCAGCAGGGCAAGTGAGCGTTCTACCAGTGCCTCTGTTTCCGATCGCTGTCCATGACGGCCACAGAAGAAAATAAGTTGTTCCAGACTTTCCGTAATGGCAGGGTTAGTCTCGCCCAGCACTTCTTCATGTAGCCACAAGGCTTGCCGGTAGAGGGCTTCCGCCTCATCGTTTTGCAACTCTTTAGCGGCCTGGATGCCGTCCAGCCGCAGACGCCGGACTTCGGCAAGGCGTTCTTCCTGCTGCTCCGGCGTCATCGGTTCTATCATGCCGTCCCCCCGTGCAGCATCTTGTGGATGGTGGCGGCCAGCTTGCGGTTCATAGCGGGGGCGTTGGCAATCTGCTCGACGTTGGCGTGCTTGAGCTTCTCGACGCTGCCGAAGAAGTTCAAGAGGGCGCGGCGGCGGGTCGGGCCGATGCCGGGGATGGTGTCCAGGACGGACATGGTCGCGTTCTTGCCGCGCAGCGTCCGGTGGTAGGTGACGGAGAAGCGGTGGACCTCGTCGCGGATGCGCTGGAGCAAAAACAGGGCTTGGGAGTTGCGGGGCAGGACCAGGGGGTCGGACTGGCCGGGCGTGTAGACCAGCTCGAACTGCTTCGCCAGGCCGATCATGTTCAGCTCCAAGCCGAGTTCGGCGGCGACGGCGACGGCGACGGCCAATTGCCCCTTGCCGCCGTCAATGAGCATCAGGTCCGGCAGGGTGTTGAACTTGGGGTTGTTCGACTGGGCTTCCTTCAGCCTTCGCGTCAAGACTTCGCGCATCATGGCAAAGTCGTTCGGCTCGCCCGTGTTCGTCGGCTTCTGAATCTTGAAGCGCCGATAATCGGATTTTAACGGCTTGCCGTCCTGGAAGACGACCATGCCGCCGACGGAGTTGCTGCCCTGGATGGTGGAGATGTCGAACGCCTCGATGCGCTCCGGCGGCGAGTCCAGGTTCAGGGCGTCCTGCAACTCCATCAGCGCGCCCACGGTCCGGTCGTGCTCGGCGGCGGTCGTCGCCTGCATCTGCTCCAGGGCCAGCTTGGCGTTCTGGGAGGCCATGTCCAGAAGCTGCTTCTTTTCGCCGCGCTCCGGCACGGTCAGCGTCACCTTCGTCCCCTTCTTCTGGCGCAGCCACTGCTCAATGATGACGGTTTCCTCGACATGGGCGGGCAGGACGATCTCCTGGGGGACGTAGGTCGCCTCCTGGTAGTACTGCTTGACGAACTCGGCCGTGGCGGCCTCGATGCCCTCCTCGCCCTCCATGCCGTCGAGCAGAAAGTGCTCCTGGCCGATCAGCTTGCCGCTGCGGATGAAGAACATCTGCACGGCAGACTTGCCCTGGTCGTTGACCAGCGCCACGATGTCCTGGTCAGTCTGGTTCGTGGAGACGACCTTCTGGCGCTCCACCAGCGTTTCGACGGCCTGCAACTGGTCGCGCAGGCGGGCGGCCTTCTCAAATTGCAAATCTTCCGCCGCCGCGTCCATTTCCTCCCGAAGCTGCTTGACCAGCTTGTCCTGCTTGCCGTCCAGGAAGAGGGCCACATCGTCCACCATCTTCCGGTACTCTTCCTGGTTGCCCAGCCCGGCGCAGGGCGCGTGCGGGCAGCGGCCCATGTGGTGATACAGGCACGGGCGCTGCTGGGGCGTGTTGTCCCAGCGCTTGCGGCAGGTGACGAGCGGGAACAGGCGGTAGATGAGCCGCAGGCTGTCCCAAACGGCGCGGGAGTTGGTGAACGGGCCGAAGTATTTGCCGCCGTCCTGCCGCACCTGGCGCGTGACCAACAGGCGGGGGAACGGCTCGTTCATGGTGAGCATGAGGTACGGGTAGTGCTTGTCGTCGCGCAGGCGAACATTGTAGTGGGGCCGGTGCTGCTTGATGAGGTTGCATTCCAGCACCAGCGCTTCGAGTTCGCTGTCCACGACGATGATGTCTAAATCCGTGATGCGCGAGACCAGCTTGCGCGTCTTAGCCGTGTGCTGGGCGCTCTTCTGAAAGTAGGAGCGGACGCGGCTGCGGAGGTTGACGGCCTTGCCGACATAGATGATCTCCCCGGCGGCGTCTTTGTACAGGTAACAGCCAGGCGAGGTCGGGAGCGACTGGAGCTTTTCTTCGAGCGTGGGAGAAACTGCCATGATGCCATGATTATACCCGAAAGGCGGACGCCCGTTCGGATGGCTCAGGGGGTGGATTGGAGGACGGCGCGGACGAAGTCGGTTTTGGAAAGGTTGTAGCCAAGTTTGTCTGCGGTATATTCTTCCGCCAGCCGGAGTTTCAGGGCAGCATATTCAGCGGCGAGCGACGGGTTCGCGCGCAGGCAGTCCCGAAACCGGAGGTGATCATTCCAGCCGTAGGTTGGCAACTGCCAAGTGTGTACCTGATGGGTTCGCAAAAGCGGTCCCCGAATCGAATAGTGATGCCCCGGCCCGTTCATGCCCTCAAGGCGATTCTCATATCCCAGGGATGCCAGCGCTTCAAAGCAAGAGACAACGGCCTCGGCGGAATCAACTGCGATGGCGATGTCAATGACGGGTTTGGCCGCCAGACCCGGAACGGCGGTACTTCCGACGTGCTGAATGTCTCGCGCGAAGGGCGCAATCAGCGGCCACACACGCGATGCTTCCGTCGCATAATGTGCAGGCCAAGCGTCATCATAAGGAATAACAATGACACTGCCTTTGGGTAAACCGAGCATCTTACTCATCCTCAAGCCGAACAACAATCAGCACCCGTTCCACTCGGGCGGCAGAAGGATCGTAACCATGCATCACCTGCCGCATCAGTTCTAAGGCTTCCAGGCGGGCTTCGGGCGTTTGCCCGCGCCAGTAGTCGTTCTCGTCGGACGGCTCGGCAAGCGTCGCGACCGTCAGCTTCGTTTTATCCATTTTGGACGACTGCACCAGGCTCATCGTTTTTTGTCCCATTCAATCCAGATGCCGCCGGACGAGGGCGATGATGTAGAGGAGCAGCAGGACCAGCAGGGCGAGGAAGGCGTAGTGGAGGAGGCCCAGGAGGATGTTCATGGTCTACTTCTCCTGCCCGGCCCCGCCCACGAAGCTCATCTCAGCACTGCCGAAATGGATCACGTCGCCATCGGCGAGGGGCTGGCGGCGGCCCGGCGGGAGGGCGCGGCCGTTGACCGTGGTGCCCTCGTCGCTGCCCAGGTCTTCGAGCAGATAGGTGGCGGCATCGGGGGCGACGACGCGGGCGTGCTTGGTGGAGACGGAAGGGTCGGGCAGAATGATGTCGCTGGTCACGGCGCGGCCGATGAGCGTTTCGGACGCGAGGACGTGGGCCTCGCCGTCGGGGCCGACGAGCCGGGCGCGGCGGGGCGGGGCGGCGGGAACCGCAGCGGCGGAAGCGTCGCCGGCGCGGGCGTCGGCCTGGCTGAAGACCAGCTTGGTCGCGCCGACCGTGATCTCGTCGCCGTCATGCAGGACGCGGTTGCCGTCAATGCGACTGCCGCCGACTTTGACGCCGTTGGTGCTGCCCAGGTCGTATAGGGTCCACGAGCCGTCGCGCTCGCGCTCCAGGCGGGCGTGGGACTTGGAGGCCATGCCGTCGGTGTCTAGGATGAGGTCGTTGCCGGCGTTGCGCGAGCGCCCGATCTGGAACGCCGGTTTGGTCAGGCTGACGTGGCTGCGGCGTCCGTCGGGGGCGGTAACGGCCAGAGAAGCCCAGGCGACGGCGGGGACGGTGCCGGGTTCGCCGTCGGGGTCATAGCCGGCGACGGTGGGCAGGTCGTCGGAACCCACCCCCGGCGCAAGCGCCGACCCCTCCCTGTTAAGGAGGGGTGAGGACGCTATTCCTGCTCCCCCTTCCTTAGCAGGGAAGGGGGCCGGGGGGTTAGGTACGCCGGGGGCTTTCTCCCCTTTCTCGTAGCGCACGCGCACGCGCAGCTTTTCGTGGCGCGACTCGCGCTCGGCTTCGGGGACTTCGGCGATGGTGAAGTCAAGCGGGCCGCGCGTCTTGTAGCCGTTCTGGGCCATGAACTTTTGCAGGACGACGACCAACTCCTCTTCGTCCAGGAACGACAGCAGGTACTCCCGCTCCTCCGGGTCGTCCACGGCCAGCTCCAAGATGTACTTGTTCGGGACGTAAATCTTGCTGTCGAAGCCCTCTTTGCGACCATCCTCCATCGCCGCGATGATCTTGCGCAGGACGTCTTTCGGGCGCAGCTCCCCCGCGTCGCCGCCGAACAGCCCTTCATACCACTTGCCGAACTTGGAATTAAACCGCTCGAAGATGTCCATGATAGAAGTTTACCCCCGCCCGCGCCTTATTTGCGCTTGCGGCGTATCAAGTCCACGGCGGATTGCAGTTCGCCCATGCGGAGGGCGCGGGCCGTGCCTAAGAATGCGCCGATGCCTGCCAATCCCGCAAGGGACAAGGTGACGGCGGCGGTCAGCTTCGGGGCGAGGTGCGACGTTTCAAAGCCCGTCTCGCAGACGGCCAGGATCAGCTTGGTTAGGGCGCACAGGGCCAGCGTCGCCATCAAGGTCTTGCCCAGGCTGGACACGAGGCGGCGGCTTTGCAGGCCCGTCAGGCGGTGCCGAAGCAGGAAATACAGGGCAATCATGTGGATCGTGGCGGCGATGGTGGTCGTCAGGCCGAGTTCCCACACGGCACGGGACGCGCGGGCATCCAGTTCCGAGCGCGCCTCGGCGAGCTGCGCTTGTTTGGTGTCCAGCCGGGCCTGCACATCGGTCAGCGTCGTTTGGGCCTGCGCGACAAGCTGCGTCAGTTGATCTTCGGCGGCGCCGAGGCTGAGGGCCGCGTCATTGGCCCCGACGACGGGCGCGGCATCGACGAGGGACGACTGCGCGGCAGTGACGGCGCTCAGGGCGGCCTGGGAGGGCGCGACGAAGGGCTGGACCAGCGCGACGTTCGCTTGGAGCGCCTCGACCTGATGGCTCAAGGTGTCCACGCGGGCCTTGACATGAATGACGGGGCGCACAACCCAGGCGTTCATGGCGACAAACAGGACGGACACGATGGCCCCCGAAATGACCGGCACTTTGGAGTTTTGCAGGGCGTAAAAGCCGCGCGTCAGCAGCGACTGGCAGGACCAGGCGAAGATGCCCAGGCTCAGAGAGCGCAGCGCCGAGGCGGTCACGAGCGAGTCGGCGTGGGTGAACTTGCCGCTCTGGAGCAGGAACGTGACCACGGGTTCGGCCAGCAGGAACATCAGGGCGGAGGCCGGCACGGTCAGGAACAGGATGTTGCGGAGGGACTGGTTCATGGTCCGCCGCATGGCCGTGATGTTCTTCTCCGCCGCCTGAGCCGAGAGGGTCGGGAAGGCGGCCAGGGCCATGGCCTGCGCGAAGACGCCGATGGGCAGCAGCATCAGCCGGTAGGCGGCCATGATCGCCGTCGTGTCGCCCTTCCCCAGAAATGAGGCGAACTCTTTGTTGACCATCTGGTCAATGTTCGGCAGCGAGACGCCCAGCCCGATGGGCAGCAGCATCCGCCAGACCTGCATGGCGGCGGGGTGCGTGACGTCGAAGGATGGCCGGAGGCGGACGCCGAGACGGAGGACGGCAAGGAGCGGGATCAGGAAGTTGCCCAGGAATGCGCCGCCGATCGCGCCCCAGACCAGCCCGTGAATGCCGAGCCAATGCCGAAGCACCACGCCGCCGAAGATGATGCCGGCGTTGTAGATGACGGGGCCAAGCGCGGGGATCAGGAACTGCTTGCGCGAGTATAGGACGCCCATCATCAGTCCGCCCAGAAAGAAGAACATTTGCGCGGGCAGCAGGACGCGCGTCAAGGGGACGGACAGGTCCACCGTGTGCTCATCGAATCCGAGATTCAGGGCGATGGTCAAGGCACGGGCGTTGATCCACATGAGGCAGATCAGCAGCCCGATGAAGACGAAGATGACGGAAGCGACGATGCTGACGAGATTGTCTGCCGACTTGCCCTTGCCCTGCTGCCGGTACTCCGTGAGGATGGGAACGACAGTGGACGACAGCGCACCGCTTTGGAGCAGGTAAAAGAGGAGGTCAGGGACGGTGAAGGCGGCCTGATAGGCATCGGTCAGGGGGCTGCGCCCGAAATACTTGGCGATGATCGCGTCGCGCAGGACGCCCAGGATGCGCGAGAGCAGCACCATGACCATCATCAAGGCGGTGGCCCCTGCGATCCCAAGGGGCTTCTTTCCGCCTCCCGGCGGAGGCGCGGCGGGGCCGCCCGGCGGCTTGACAGTGGTGGAGGCCATAGGCGTACAGTATACGGTGAAGGCGGGCGGATTGTCAAGGCGGCTTCCACTATCGGCAGGGCGATTGCATATAGGGGGCAACCACGGGGGTTGCCCCTACGCGCCCCGTGATCCGTAGGGGCAGGCCCCTGTGCCTGCCCTCCTTCCTCTGCTGCCCTCTGTATCGGATTGCCCTGCCCTCCTTGCCCCCGTGCCCGCCTTCCATATGCAATCGCCCTGCCGCTATCGGGTACAATAACCCGTTATGCGACGCATCTGGGCGCTGGCGGACACGCACTTATCGTTTGCCAAGCCGAAGCCGATGGACATCTTTGGGGAGCACTGGCGGGACCACCCGGCGCGCATCGAGGCGGCCTGCCGGGCAGTGGTGGAACCCAATGATCTGCTGCTGATGCCGGGCGACTTGTCTTGGGCGATGAAGCGGGCCGATGCCGAGCCGGACCTAGCGTGGCTGGCGGCCCTGCCCGGCATGAAGGTGCTGTGCAAGGGCAACCACGACTACTGGTGGGACTCGGATAAGTCGCTGGGCTACCCCGGCCTGCACGACACGCCGTTTGTCTCGGACGACGGGCGGGTCGGCGTGGCGGGGACGCGCGGCTGGATGCCGGCGGCAGGAACCGAGGTCGAAAAGGCGCAGGCGGAGAAGATCATCGCCCGCGAGGTCGCGCGGCTTTCGCGGCGGCTGGAGGCCGTCAAAGACTGCCCCGTCAAGATCGCTCTGATTCACTACCCCCCGCTGGACGTGTTCGCGCCGCTCCTGAAAGAACACGGCGTCGGAACCGTGCTGTACGGGCACCTGCACCTGAACGGCAAGGACTATCCCGTTCCCGAACAATGGCACGGCCTGCGGACGCTGTGCGTCGCCGCCGACCGCCTGCGCTTCACCCCACGCCTGGTCGCCACACTGCCCTGACACCTGCGTAAATATGCTATAATGAGGACAATAGGAGCCTCCTCATGCCACCATTTGTCCCCATCGTCATCATCGTCGTCATTGTCCTGGTCGGTCTCGCTTTAATCCGCCAATATATTCCGGTTGGCTTAATGATTACTGCGATCTCGGCGGGCGTCAGCGGCGTTGGCTTCGGCAGTTTGATCGGAATGCGGCTGCGGCGCGTCCCGCAGGACCGGGTCATCCTGCCGCTCATCGCCGCCGTCAAGGCAGGCGTGCCCGTCAACCTGAACCAACTGGAAACGCACTACCTGGCCGGCGGCAACGTGGACCGCGTGGTGCAGGCGCTCATCAGCGCGCACCGGGCGCAGATCCCCCTGCCCTTCGAGCGCGCGGCGGCGATTGACCTGGCGGGCCGGAACGTCCTGGAGGCCGTGCAGATGTCGGTCAACCCCAAGGTCATCGAGACGCCCAATGTCGCCGGAGTCGCCAAAAACGGCGTCGAGATGAAGGCGTTCGCCCGCGTCACCGTCCGGGCCAACATCGAGCAGTTCGTCGGCGGCGCGGGCGAACAGACGGTTCTCGCGCGCGTCGGCGAGGGTATCGTCACCACCATCGGCTCGGCGGCGACCCATTTGGAAGTCATGGAAAAGCCGGATGCCATCTCCAAGACGGTTCTGGCGAAGGGCCTGGACGCCGGCACGGCCTTTGAGATTCTGTCCATTGACATCGCCGACGTCGTGGTCGGCCAGAACATCGGCGCGCGCTTGCAGGCGGACCAGGCCGAGGCGGACAAGAAGGTCGCCCAGGCCAAAGCCGAGGAGCGCCGCTCGATGGCGGTCGCGCGCGAGCAGGAGATGAAGGCGTTCACGCAGGAGATGCAGGCCAAAGTGGTCGAGTCGCAGGCGCAGGTGCCGCAGGCCCTGGCCGACGCCCTGCGGAGCGGCACGTTAGGCGTCATGGACTACTACAACCTGCGGAACTTGCAGGCGGACACGGCCATGCGCTCCGGCATCAGCCGCGCGACAGGCGGCACGGACGAGGACGGGGGTGCGAACAGCCTGCCGGGGGCGGCGGTGTAGCGCCATGTCCGGGAAGCGGTACATGAAGTGGGATGGGGTGAACAGCGTACTTCGCGTAACGCTCGTTCTCGTGTTACTGTTCGTGTTTGGCCCGTTCTTCCTTGAACTGCTATTCGCTGGCGACCACCTTGCCAATTTGCGCCTGCTTTCATGCCAGAGCAACATGAAGCAGTTGAACCTGGCACTGACGCAGTACGAGCAGGACAACGATGGCAATCTCCCTGCTTACGAGAAGGGTACAAGTGGCTCTGGCTGGCGAGAGGCGATCTACCCTTTTGTCCAGAGTGTCAGCGTTTATGAGTGTGCCTCTGACAAAAGGGCCTTCACGGGAGCGACACCCAGCCACCTTCCGAGTTCTTACGGAGTGAACCTACTGCGCGGCAAAGACGGCCTGCCCATGCTACTGACTGCGCCGATTCCCGACTCTCCCAGCATCAGCGATCCTTCCCAAACGATCCGCATCGTTGACATGCGGGGCTACGATGGCGCGGAATGGAACATGATCAGCCCGATGTTCCTGCCCAGCACAGGTCGTGAGTTGTTTACCCATGTTCGCCAGCACATCTTCTACGAGCACCCTGTCGGTACTCTCAACTGCCTGTTTGTGGATGGGCACGTCAAGAGGCTGAAGCCAATGGCGACGCTCATGCCCGTCAACTTGTGGATGCGGGACAATGCACCGTTCACGGGGCAGGATTTGCAGAACGCGCGGGCGATTTTGAAACACGCGGAGGACGAGTAGTGGTCAATGTTGAGGTTGTTGTTTTCCTTCTGGTTGCCCTCTTCTCGATCATCAGGGGGATCTTCCGCTTTTTCAAATGGGTCGCGCGGCAGAGCAAGGGTATCCCCACCGGCTCTAATCCGATCCAGCAGGCAATGGCCGAGGCGCAGCGGCAGTCCCAAGCGCCCCAAGCCCGGCAAGGCCCCCCACCCGCGCAGGCCCTGCGGCCCGCGCCCTCGCTTCCCGCGCGTGCCCCGGCTCTTGCGCCGCCGCGCCCGATGCCCCGGCAGCCGCAGGCGGGCGGGCCGGCCGTCCAGCGCGAGGCGACGGACGCGGACTTCCGGCGGCAGGAACGGGAGTTGATGACGGAGGAGCCGGCGGCGCTCGGAGTTGCGCTGCAATCGTCCGCCCCGACCGTCGTTCGGGTACAGGGGCTGTTCGGAGGCAGCGACGACCTGGTGCGGGCCATCATCCTGCGGGAAGCGCTGGGGCCGCCGCTCTCGCGCCGACGTCCCTCTTCCCCGGACGCTCCGCGCCCGTCCCCGTAAACAAACCCAGTAAACAAACTTGTTGTGTCGCGCGGCCCGCGCTTGGCATGAGGTATGCAGGAAAGAAACCCGGCACCGGCAGTGCCGGGCTATTGCTTTGTAACCTGACTTTAACCTCCCGGCGGCGCGATTTGGGAACATGCCTGCCTTTTTCTTCGTCTCATCCACAACGAAACCTACCGCCTCTTTCAATTTTCCTCAGTAGAAGTACCAGATTGCGTCTACCATCGGCGAATCCCGGCAAATTCGCCGTTAGCAGCAGAGCGTAATCTCGGTTATACTTCCTCTCGTAAGCGCAAACGCAAAGAGAAAGGCTGCTTGTAAACGATTGAACTCCTTAAATTCCTATTTCCAGCAGGTGCCGATGCTGGCGGCCCTGCCTGAAGAGACGCTGAAACGGCTGGAGAGGATCGCGGAGCAGCGGCAGTATCGCCGCCGTCAAGTGGTTCACTTCGCCGACCAGACTGGCGACTATGTTTACTTGCTCTGCACGGGCCGGGTGAAAATCGCCCGCGTTTCCGACCAGGGCCGCGAGCTGACCCTGTACCTGCTGGAAGACGGCTCGCTCTTCGGCGAAACGGGACTGCTGGAGGCGAATGACCCCTATGAGTTGATGGCGGAAACGCTGGAAGATTCGCTGGTCGTCGTTTTCCGCCGCTCGGACATCCTGGCCGCGCTGCATCAGTCGCTGCCGGCGACGCAGGCGCTGCTGCAACTGGTGAGCGAACGGCGGATGCTGGCCGAAAACCAGGTTACCGACCTGGTCTTCCTGGAAGTGCCCAAGCGGCTCGCCAAGCTGCTGCTGCGTCTGCACGACGGGGTGGGCGGGAGCAAGTCGGGGCGCGGCGGGCAGATGCTCAGGGGCAAGCTGACCCATCAGGAACTGGCGAACGTCATCGGCAGCACGCGGGAAACGACGACGCTGATCCTGAACGACTTCAAGCGCCAGGGGCTGATTGATTTCCTGGGCCGCAGAATCCTGATCACGAACCGGCCCGCGCTGGAAAAGCTGGTCGCCGGCGGCCAGCCGCGCTGACCACCCGAAACGGAAGAAAGAGGGTATAATTGCGCTGATGGAGAGTACCCTCTGATGGAGATTACCCTGGTGCGACACGGTCAGTCCGAGGCCAACGCCGGGCTGACCGAGTTTTTGGACAGTCCGCTGACGCCGCTCGGCGTCGCGCAGGCGCGGCGGACGGCGCAGCGTCTGCGCGGGGAAGGGCTGACGAAGGCTTATGTTTCCCCGCTGCGGCGGACGCTGCAGACCATCGCGCCTTTCTGCGAGGAAACGGGGCTGGCGGCGGAAGTCCACGCGGACGTCTGTGAGTATTTCAATGCCGCGTGGCCCGGCTACAAGACTTTTCCCGGCCTGACGCCCGCGCAAATACGCGAACAGTTCCCCTTTGTGTTCTTCGGCGACACGTTTCCCTGCAACGATGTCTGGTGGCCGCAGGAGCTGGAGGATGACTCGCGGATGTACGCCCGCGCCGTCCGTGTCCGCGACGCCCTGTTGGAGCTGCACGCGCGCACGGACGAGCGGATTTTGGTCGTCTCCCATGCCGAGACCGTGGGCCGGCTGACCGAGGCGTTTTTGCGCGTGCCGCCCGATCCCGTCGGTCCGCCCTGGTCGGACAACTGCGGCATCACGCGCCTGCGCGTCGGCCAAGACCCGCAGGAGCCGGCGACGCTGCTGACTCAAAACGACACGTCGCACCTTACCGGCATCACGATTGATGCGGCCGGGTGAAGCGCTGGTGTCGCGTGGGCTGCGGCGTAGCCGAGCCGAGGCGCAGGCACGGATTGACGCCGGGGCGGTGGCTTGCGACGGTCAGATCGTCCGCCGGGCCAGCAGAGAAGTATCGGGCCGCGCCGCTCTGGATGTCGGCGCCTCTCCCGGCGGCTTCACCAAATGCCTGCGGCGGCGCGGGGCGGCCTCGGTCCCTGCCGTAGACGTGGGGCGCGGGCAGATGGTCCCCGTCCTGGCCGCCGACCCGCGCGTCCACTTGCGCGCGGGAGTCAACGCCCGTTTTCTCACCCATTTGGACTTCCCAACCCGCTCGGCGTGCTCGTCGCCGACCTGTCCTTCATCTCCCTCACCCTTGTCCAGCCCGCGCCGGCCCCGCTTCCTGCCTTCGATGGAGCCCTGGTCTGCCTGGTCAAGCCACAGTTCGAGGTCGGGCCGGCCAAAGTAGGCAGAAGGGGCATCGGGCGCGCCTGCGGCCTGGCCTGTCTGGGGCGGATCGTCAGCCCCATCGAGGGCGGGGAGGGCAACGTCGAGTTCTTGCTGTGGCTGAAACATCATGCAGGAAGTGACCGGCGCGGCGGCGAATAGGCGGGCATCATGGCTGAACTCACACAGATCGAAGTCAACCACGCGGAGATGACCAAGGCGCTGCGGGGGGAGCTGCTGGCCGCCGCGCGTGAGGCGCAGGCGGCGGCCTATGTCCCCTACTCAAACTTTGCGGTCGGGGCCGCTGCGCTGGTCAGCGACGGCAGCATCTACCGGGGCTGCAACATCGAGAACGCTTCGTTCGGCCTGACGGTCTGCGCCGAGCGCGTCGCGATCTTCAACGCCATCGGCGACGGGCGGCTGGACATCGTCGCCATCGCCGTCGTCACCAGCGCCCCCAAGCTGTGCAAGCCCTGCGGGGCGTGCCGCCAGGTCATCGCCGAGTTCTCCCAGGCCGACAACCCTATCATCGTCCTGTCCGCCTCCCACTCCGGCGAAACCGAGATGCAGACGATCGCCGAACTTCTCCCCGACACGTTCGCTCTGCTGTAGCCGCTTTCAAGAACTGATTTCAAGAACTGACGTCGAACTCGATTCGCAGCCGCAGATAGCTTTCCACTGGCCGGCCGTCACGGGTGGCCGGGCGGAAGGTCCAGCGCCGGGCGGCGTCCAGCGCCAGCCCGTCCAGGGCGGAGTTGCCGGTCGAGGAGACCATTTTGACGGTGGCTGTGCCGTCGGCGTGGACCGTGAACAGCCCGTCGAAGGCAGCGTTGAGGTCGGCGTCGCGCAGCTCGTCGGGAATGGCCGGACGCGGCTGCGCGAGCGGCGCGGCGGCAGTCAGCACGGGAACGTGGGGCGGCGGCGGTGGCTTCGGTGCAGGCGGCGGGGGAGCCGACGGCGGCGGCGCAGGTGTGGGCGGCGCGGGTGTGGGCGGCGTCACCGGCGGAGGGGGATTTGTCGGCGGAGTGGGCGGCGGAGGCGCGGAGGCGCCGGCGTCCGAGGTGGTGATGCCCGCGTCGCCCCCACCCCCGTTGCCTCCCGACCCTCCGGCGGCGGCGACTACCTTGACAGGCGGCGGGCCGGACGGGGCGCGGCGGGCCGTGACGGTGCGCGGCGCGGCCTTCCGGCTCGCCGGTTTCGCCTTGGCGGCCTTTTTGGGCGTCTTTTTGGGCGGCGCGGGCCGCTTTTCGGGCGGGGGGGCCTTGACAAGCTCGACCGGCGTCAGCCGCTGGCTGCCGCCGATGCTCTTGAAAACGCCGAGCTGCGCCAGAATCGGCAGCAGGATGGCATTGATCAGGACGGCAAGCACCAGCATCTTCGGCAGCAGCGTGTTCTTTTGTCGCCTTCGTCGCATAGTTTTCAACCCCCGGCCCTGAAGGGCCGGGCTACTCTCAGTGGAAGTGCCTCCGGCACTGAAGACAAGCTCACTGTAGGGGCGTGATTCATCACGCCCTCTCCTCAGTCGCGGAGCGACTTTCATTCGGCAGTAGCCCGGCCCTTCAGGGCCGGGCTGACACTACGACTGCGTCGCGATGGCGAAGCGCTCGACGCCCGCTTTGCGCGCGTTGTCCATCACGGTCGTGACGACGCCGTGGCGGACGTTTGCGTCGGCGTTGATGATGACGAGGGTTCCCGACGAGATGTTCAGCGCCTTGAGCTGTGCGGTCTCGTCGGCGATGGCGATGGGCCGCGTGTTCAGGTGCAGGTCGCCGGTTGGGCCGACCGTCAGGGTCACGTTCTGGGCCGAGTGCCGCTCGCCCGTGCTGGCTTTGGGCAGGTTCACGGGCAGACCGTTCTGCACGGCCAGCGCCAGGGACGCAACGATGAAGAACATCAGCAGGAACATCATGGTGTCAATCATCGGGATGATGATGATCTCGGCTTCTTCCGGCTGACGCCGGGCGCGCACTTTCATCATAATTACGCCACCCTCCCCGTCAAGAAGTTGGTCAACTCGTTGCCGTAATATTCCGTGTCCTCGGCGAATCGCTTGACGAGGTTGCCGAAGTAGTTGTAGAAGATCAGGCCGATGACGGCGACGCCGATGCCCGTCGCGGTCGAGACCAGCGCCTCGCTGACGCCGCCCATGACGGCGGTGGGGGAGGACAGGCCGGAGCGCGCGACCTCTTTGAACGAGGCGATCATGCCGGCGATGGTGCCGAGCAGGCCGAGCAGCGGCGAGATGGTGACGATGGTCCGCAAGCCGGGCAGGTAGTTTTCCAGGGACGGGATCTCGTTGGCGGCCTCCTGCGACATCGCCATGTCAATGGCCTCGGCGGGCCGGTCGGCGTTGCGCAGCCCGCGCGCGAAGATACGGCTATAGGGTGTTTTCGCGTCCTCCATGAGCCGCGCGGCGGCCGCTCCGTGATCACCGGGCTTGTAGGATTGCTTGATCTCTTCGAGCAGCTCTTCCGGGTCAATCGCGGTCGCCTTGCGGAAGGTGTAGGCCCGTTCCAGGATGATGCCGATGGCGAGGATCGAGCATAAAATCAGCGGGTACATCATAAACCCGCCTTGATGCAGGTAGGTGACGAATGCGTTCATGGTGGGTTCTCCTGTGACCCGGCCTTGAAAGGCCGGGCTACTGCTGAGTGAAAGCCCCTCCGGGGCTGGAGAATCTTCAGTCGCGAAGCGACTTCCATTCATTAGAGTTGTGGTGCAATTATTCAGTCTCTTGACTCAGGAATGGCTTTTCTTGCCGCTTGGAGCGGCTGTGAGGCCCCTGGTGACGATAAATTGACAAGATTTTCATTCAGGAAGCTATAATGCGCTCAGGGAGCCTTACAGAGCCAAAAGGCTTATTTGCACCACAACTCTATTAGTAGCCCGGCGCTTTCAGTGCCGGGGACCTCAAAAATTCTGCGTCCACTTGACGCCCAGCGTCCGGCCCTGGCCCCATTCACGGTCGCTGAACGGGCTGGCCTGCTTGATAACGTAGCCGTGG